>Ga0206106_100203_pt1 | contig 87403 bp, 67 predicted proteins | sample 1B1ome_FD_148677 | JGI IMG/M metagenome (GOLD analysis project Ga0206106, IMG submission 148677) | Enriched microbial communities from leaf-cutter ant dump, University of Wisconsin, Madison, United States - 1B110A | ecosystem: Environmental > Terrestrial > Nest > Insects nest > Nest dump | place...
CGCCGGGCAGAACCTCGGACTTCCCATTCTATGACACGATTTTTCAAAGTGGAACTCCCGGCGCTCAACCAGATCCGGCTTGAGGTGATCGCCGCCCAGGGATTGCCCAACGGGCGGGCGGATGAGCCGTGGCCGCTCAACGGTTCGTTTGAGGATGGGACGCACGGTTATCTGGCCCTGCCGGGGTATTATTGCGGCGGCAGCTACGAGGTGCTCGTTGACCGGTTTATCGGGCGGCCGGGGGTGGAGGAGATCGACGAGGCGGCCTATCGCAACGCCCTGCCCGGGACGGAGGAGAACTGATGCAGGGGCACTACGATACACTCAAGGGAATCGTGGGAAGTTCCATCGGTTTTCTCGCCTATGCCCTGACGCATTCCGACGTGGACAAATGGACCGGCACCCTCGCGGGGCTCTTCGGCCTGGCGCTGGTGCTTCTCACGATCGGGGAAAAAGTGCACCAGTGGCGGCAGCGCAACCGGCGGCAGCGCCGGTTCGAGGCGATCGCCCGGCGGGGGAAGGGGCGCTCGCCCCTGCCGGTCTGGCTGGCGATGGCGGGGCTGGGACTGATGATGGGGGGGTGTGCGGGCTCCCGCAGGCCGGTGGCGGTGGTGAAGGCGGCGGCGCCCGTGGCCCGGGCCGGGGTGCTCGCGGCTCAAAGCCGGGCGCGGGTCGAAAAAGTGCGGGTGAAAATCACCACGGCGCAGGAAGCCCTTTCTTTGCTGCAAGGAACCGCCACGGCGATCCAGAAGCCGGCGATTGAAAAGGTGAGCGTCGCCCTTGCCGGGAGCCAGCGGCTTCTGCGGGCGGAACTCGATGAGAACCTCATTCTCACGGCGTCACTGCAAAAGGCGCAGGATGGGTTGAGCCAGGTTCTGCTGGAGCAGGAGCGGATCGTCCGCGAACTGGAAAAGGCGCAGGCGAAGGCCCGGGCGTATTGGAAGCTCAAGCTCTGGATCGCGGGGCTGGCGGCGCTGGTGGCCGGGTGGGTGGCGTGGAGCTTCGTCCCGGTCATCCTCGGCCCGTACAAGCTCTACGTTGCGGGGGCGGCTGGCGTGGCCGCCTTCGGGATGGTCATGATGATCCTGTGACACCATGGCTCCGATTTTCACGAAACCCGAAACCCGAAATTTTCAGATAATGAAACGAATCTTTTCCAACTGGCAGGGCCTCACCGCCCTTTTGATTGCGGCGGCGCTTTTCTATTACTCGCCGGTCCTGCTCCGGCTTCTGGACCCGACGGCGGGGGCGTTTGATCTGGGCTACCTTCAACGGCCACTCGTCGCCGCCGCCTACTTTTTCTTTGTGACGTTCTGCGGGTGGACGGCACTGCAACTCGACTGGCCGACGGTGGACCGGTGGATCGATCACGGCGGATTCCGGCGGGATTGGGAGGCGCTGCTCCCCGGGCAACGGGTGTTGCTGGCGGTGGGGATTCTCGCGGGGTTGCTCGCCGTGTTCCTGATTTCAATGGCGCTGGTGCCGGTTGGCTGAGGGGCTGGGATGAGGCGTATCCTTTTCATCCTGTTGCTTCCGCCCCTGGCTGCCTGTTCGCCGGTTCGGGAGCCGGACGCGCCGACACCAACCCCCGGCGCGACACCCCCGGCGGAGGTTTCATGGGAAGAGCGCTTCCGGCGGGCTCACGGGTCGGTGTACGATCCCCGGAGCCGGTTGGACCGGGAGAAGATGGCGGCGCTCAGGGGAGAGCCGACGGCCCCGGAATCCGTGCCGGTTGCCATGCCTGCGGTCCGGAGCCCGGAGACCATCCGGGAAGCCGTGCTGGCCGCGGCCCGCCAGCTCATCGGCCAACGGGAAACGCATGGCCCGAACCGCTCTCCGGCGATCGACGCGATGAACCGGATCACCGGCGTCCCGATGGGCAGCCCGTATTGCGCGAGCTTCAATGCCTGGTGCTATGCGGCGGCGGACGCGCCGCCGGGCTGGCCCCGCTCCGCATGGTCGCCGGATTGGGTGAAGGCCCCGGGCTGGACCGCCGCTTCGGGCGGGGAGACGCCGCAACCCGCCGACGCCTTCGGCATCTGGTTTGCTTCCAGGGGTCGGGTGGCCCATACCGGGTTGATCGAGAAATGGGAGGGGGTCTCCGCGGTCACGATCGAGGGGAATACCTCGCCTTCCGCGGAGTTCGGCGCGGCATCCGACCGCGACGGGGACGGCGTCTGGCGCAAGCGGCGGCTGGCGCGGCAGATTCACTCCGTGCGGAATTGGCTGGGGGATGGCCGGTGAATCAGCGCCTCGTCCGCCCTTTCCGGGCGCTCGCCTGCGAACCGGCCTGAAGCCGCCAGAGGCAGAGGGAGCGGGCGCTCAGCGTCCGCGTTTCCCCGGCGGGCACCCGGCAGCCGGGCGGGGCGAAGCCGGTTTCCAGCCGGGTGTCGATCACCAGTTCCCAGGTCACGTCCTCGCGTCCGGGCAGGACGAAATCGACCTCCTCGTAATGGGCGTTGAGCATGAGCATGAACGAATCGTCCCGGATCGGCTCGCCCTGCGGGGTGCGGACATCCATGGTGTCGCCGCTCAGGAGGATCGTCAGGCAGCGGACAAAGCTGAAGTTCCACTCTTCATCCGTCATTTCGCTGCCGCCGGGCGTAAACCACATGAGGTCGCGGATGTCCGAGCCGCGGATGCGCCGCCCCTGAAAGAACTTGGGCCGCCGGAAGATCGGGTGACGGCGGCGCAGGCCGATGAGCCGCGTGGTGAATTCCAGAAGCTCCTTTTCCCGTGGATCGTGTTCCCAGCGCAGCCAGTTGAGTTCGTTGTCCTGACAATAGGCGTTGTTGTTTCCGTTCTGGGTGCGCCCGTATTCATCCCCCGCCGTCAGCATCGGCACCCCCTGGCTGAGAAAAAGCGTGGTCAGGAAGTTGCGCCGCTGCCGGGCGCGCACGGCGAGGATGGCCGGGTCGTCCGTCGGGCCTTCCACGCCGCAGTTCCATGAGTTGTTCGCGTTCTCGCCGTCGCGGTTCTCCTCCCCGTTGGCGAGGTTGTGTTTTTCGTTGTAGGAGACGAGGTCGGTGAGGGTGAACCCGTCGTGCGAAGTGACGAAATTGATGCTCGCGTACGGGCGTTTGCCGGTGGACTGGTAGAGATCCGGGCTGCCCGCGAGCCGGTAGGCGATTTCGCGCACGTGCCCTTCGTCCCCTTTCCAGTAGCGGCGCACGGCATCCCGGTACTTGCCGTTCCATTCCGCCCAGAGGACGGGGAAGTTCCCGACCTGGTAGCCCCCTTCGCCCACGTCCCACGGTTCCGCGATCAGTTTGACGCGCGAGAGGACCGGGTCCTGATGAATGATGTCGAAAAAGGCGGAGAGCTTGCTGACGGCGTGCGTTTCCCGGGCGAGCGTGGAGGCGAGGTCGAAGCGGAACCCGTCCACATGCATTTCCTCCACCCAGTAGCGGAGGGAATCCATGATGAGCCGGAGCACGTGCGGGTGCATGACGTCGAGCGTGTTGCCGCACCCGGTGTAGTCCATGTAAAAGCGCGGCTCCTCCGGCACCAGCCGGTAGTAGGCGGGGTTGTCGATCCCCCGGAAGGAGAGCGTGGGGCCGAGGTGGTTGCCTTCCGCGGTGTGGTTGTAGACGACATCGAGGATGACCTCGATCCCCGCCGCGTGCAGGTTTTTCACCATCGTCTTGAACTCCCGCACCTGCTCGCCGCGATCCCCCCCGGCGGCGTACCGGGCTTCCGGGGAGAAGTAGTTGAGGGTGTTGTAACCCCAGTAGTTGACGAGGCCGCGGTCCACCAGCGGCTTGTCGTCGATGTGCTGGTGAACGGGCAGGAGTTCCACGGCGGTGATCCCGAGCCGGCGGAAATAGTCGATGGCCCAGGGGCTGCCGAGCGCCTCGTAGCTGCCCCGGATTTTCTCCGGAAGCTCCCGGCAGTTGCGGGAAAAGCCGCGCACGTGCACCTCGTAAATGATCGACTCGTGCAACGGCGTGCGGGGGGGGCGGTCGTCCCCCCAGTCGAACGCCGGGTCGATCACGACCGCTTTCGGCACGCCCCACGCGTCGTCCCGGTAGTCGCGGGAGAGGTCGGCCTGCGGGGAGCGGAGATCGTAGCCGAACATCTCCTCTCCCCAGCGCAGTTCGCCCGAGAGCGCCCGGGCGTACGGGTCGATGAGCAGCTTCGAGGAGTTGAAGCGGAGGCCGCGGGCCGGGTCGTACGGGCCGTAGACCCGGTAGCCGTAAAGCTGCCCGGGGCGGATTTCCGGCAGGAAGACATGCCAGACCTGATCGGTCTGCTCCGTCATCCGGATGCGGACCGGCTCGTGCGGGGAATCGCGCTCCTCAAAGAGACAGAGATCGACCCCCGTGGCGTTTTCGGAATAGAGGGCGAAGTTCACCCCGTTGCCGCACCAGGTCGCGCCCAGGGGATACGGCTCCCCCAGCCAGACATCGAGCTGCTTCACGCCGATGGGCTCCATCCGGGTCGTTTTCCTTGGGGCGGGGGGCAGGGTCAGGCTTTCCGGGAGCGTTTGGCGGCGCGCTTGGGTTTCGCCGGGACATCATCCGGGGCGGTCAACACCTCAAGCGCCCGCTTCGTGTGGTTAACGCGGAGGATGAGCAGCCCGCGGCGGGAGGTCGGGTTCGTGGCCAGGTAGGCGTATTCGATATTGATTTTCGCCTTGCTCAGTTTGCTGGCGATGACCGAGAGACTGCCGGGCCGGTTGTCGTTGTCGATCATGAGCACGTTGTTTTCCACCACGAGCAGGCCGTGTTCGCCGAAGAGGTGAAGCGCCCGCTGGGTATCGCTCACGACCATGCGCACCACGGCGTGATCCACCGTGTCCGAGATCGTCAGGGCGAAGATGTTGACCTTGGCCTTGGCCAGTTCGTCGCACATCGTGGCGAGCGTGCCCGGTTTGTTGGCGAGAAAAACGGAGAGTTGGGGGACGATATCCATAGTTTGAAGTGGGTCGGTTAAAGGTTCCTTGAAGGTTCCGGCGTTTTCCAGCGGATCATACGTGCACGAGCCCCTCTGCGGTCCCGCGCACCTTCGCCAATATGGTTGAGGGCGGGCCGGGACTCAATTCGGAACTTCGGCAAAATCAGCGCCTTGCCCGCAGTAACCCTTCCACGTACTTGGCCAGGAGGTCAAATTCCAGATTCACCCGGTCCCCCGCGCGGGCCCGGTGCAGATGGGTATGGGCAAGGGTGTGCGGGATGATGCAGAGGGTGAACGCCTCCGGGGTGACTTCCGCCACCGTCAGGCTGATCCCGTCCACGGCGATCGACCCCTTGAAGACCACGTAGCGGGCGAACTCGCCCGGGAGGGCGATGGTGAGCCGGGTGTCGCCCCCGCCCGCCGGTTCCGTCTCCAGCCGCAGGATTTCCGCCGCCGTATCGACATGCCCCTGCACGAAATGCCCGCCGAGGCGTTCGCCCACGGCCAGCGCCCGTTCCAGGTTCACGAGCGAACCGGGCCGGAGCGCGCCGAGGCTGGTGCGTGCGAGCGTTTCCTCCAGCAGATCGAAGGCGAGCAGCCCCCCGGCGATCTCCGTGACGGTGAGGCAACAGCCGTTGACGGCGATGGAATCCCCCACGCGCGTTCCCTCCAGCGCCCGCTCCGCCGCGACGCCCAGCCGTCCCCCGGAGAGCGTGACGACGCGGCCGGTTTCTTCGACAAGTCCGGTAAACATGCCCCGTTTGTACCGGCGGGCGGGTCTTGTGTGCGAGCGCAAAGCGCCCGACGCCGCCCGGGCGGGGCGCGAGGGAACACCTGATACACGGTGCGATGCGGCTTGCCCGGCGGGGCGCAAAGAGGGTTTGATCAGGGCTTCCCGGAACGCTCCCGCTCCGATGGCGCGGCGGTTTTCCGGACAGAAAAAGCAGCTCCATGCGTCCTCCCCCTCCCCATGCAGACCCCGCCGCGGGCGCTTTCACGCTGGTCGAAATGCTGACGGTGCTCGGCGTGATCGTCCTGGTTCTTGCGATGGTGATGCCCGCGCTCAACGGGATGCTCGATGGCCGGAAGCTCGACGCCACCGCCGGGCAGGTCGCCGCCTCGCTCCGTCTGGCCCGGCAACAGGCGATCACGGCCAATCGCGATCTGGAAGTCCGCTTTTATGAATTCCGGGAAGGGGAAACGTGGACGATGAAGGCGTTGCAGGCGTTTCTTCCCGACCCGGAGGGGGCGGCGCGCCCGGTTTCCGGAGCGTTTTTCCTGCCGCCGGGCGTGGTCGTCTCCGGGCGAACCGGGGAGAGCACGCTTTTCACCCTCCCCGAACGGACGCCGGAGCCTGACGCCCCGGCGCTCCCGCCTCCCGTGGCGCGGAACTACCGTTACCGCGCGTTCCTGTTCCGGGCGAACGGAACGCCTCCCGCAAAGAGCTGGCTGACGTTGCGGCTGGAGGGGCGCGATGCCCCCGGCGTGACGATTGCGATCGACGCCGCCACGGGTCGTGTCTCGGCGTTCGTTCCCTAACAGCCTGTTGCAAAACCCCGACGGTCGCCTTTGGGCATCTTTTGGCCTTGGGCTGCGTTGCTCGCTTGGCCTGTATTCATCGAATACAGGCGCTGCGCTCGACGCCTTATCCAAGTCCAAAATCTGCTCCAAATGCAACCATTGCCGGTTTTTCAACAGGCTGCTAAATCAGCGCGGCATTCTATCAGCGCGGCATTTTATCCCCTTGCCGCCAGCGCCCCCTGCCGCTTTCGGTTCTCCTCGGGATGCGGGCTGTAGGCATCGCAAGGGACCACCAGCGCGTCCGGCGGCGGCGGGACCGGGCCGTGGAGCAACGGATCGCCCTTCGCTTGCATCCAGCCGGTCAGCCGTGTCGCCAGATCGGACGCCACGGCGGCGTAAAGCGGATCGGCGATCCGGTTGCAGGCGGAAGTCGGGTCGAGCTGAAGATCGTAGAGCGCCTCGGCTTCCACCGGGTTGCGGCAAAAGAGTTCATCGCAGACTTTTTCCTTGCTCGGGCCGTCGTCGATGTTCGGGAGGACCGGCCAGCGCCATTCCTCGTTAAAGCGCCGCACGTAGCGGTAACGCTCCGTCCGGATGGAGCGGACCGGCTCATAGGCGGCGTGATACGTGGTGGAGGCGATCAGTTCCCGCCCTGCGAAAGCCTCCGGGTGATCAAGCAACGGCAGGAGGGAGCGCCCTTCCAGCCGGGGGTCCGCCGGTTGGCCGAGCAGTTCGAGAATCGTCGGCAACAGATCGAGATGGGAAACCAGCGCATCGCAGACCCCCGGCGCGGGCGCGCCCGGCAGCCGGACCATCAGCATCACGCCCGTCCCCTGGTCGTTGTGATGGCATTTGGCAAACGGGAAGGCCGGACCGTGATCCGTTGTCACGATGATGATCGCCCTTTCCCAGAGCCCCGATGCGCGGATCGCATCCAGCACCACGCCGAACGCCTGATCCGTCATGCGCATCCCTTCACTGAACGCGCTCATGTCCGCGCGGGTCTCGGGGGAATCCGGCAGGAACGCGGGGACGTAGCGTGCCTCGTTTTCCTGAAGAACCGGCGGGAACGGGCGGTGCGGGTAGAAAAAACCGCATTCGAGATAAAAGGGATGCCCGGCGTTGGCCGCGATATACCGGGCTGCGTTGACGGCGCTGCTCATGTCGTGAAAGGAGAGGCTGCCCCCGGGCGTGGAGATCACCTCGTCGTAACCGATGAGATCCGGGGAAGGGGCGACATGCTGTCCCCCGGCAAGGGCGCTCCGGTAGCCGAGCCGCTTGAGCCGCCGGGCGAGGTGTTGCTCGTAATCCCAGAGGCGGAACCCGCGATGCGCCAGCCCGAACATGCCGACCTGGTGCGGGTATCGCCCCGTGAGCAGCGCGGCGCGGCTGGGCGAGCAGGTCGGTCCCGCGCAATGGGCGTTGCGGAAGAGGAGGGCTTCCCGCGCGAAACGTTGCAGGTTCGGCGCGGGAACCGGAAACCCGTAAGGTTCCACCATTCTTCCGGCATCGTGGCAGTTGAGGTAAATGACAGGCGGCAGCATGGAGTGCGGTGCGGAGTGAAACTTGAGCGGCGGGGTTATTTCCGGCGTTCCCCTTCCACCCGCCACGGTCCCCAGAGGGCGGGGATGAGGCGGGCTTCGCCGGGGAGATCGTTGACGAGCCCGGCCTGCTGGTTGTGCCAGTAGCTCCGGTCCACCGTCGCGCCACCGCGGCCGATGAGCACGCCGATGTCGCCCCGCGTTTCCGGGAGTTGCTCCGGATTCCAGCCGAGCGTGGCGAGCGGGATCGTCACCAGGTATTCGCGGAACTCGCCCGCGAGCATCGCCCCGGCCTCGGCGGCGGAGAGCGTTGCCTTGCGCGAGGCGAGGCCGATCTGCCCGGAGACCTCCTCGATCCGGTCGATCTCCGTTTTGCCGACGGGCGATTCGTAGCGCACCGGTTCCTTCGTTCCTTTCACGACGGGGCGGTAAAGAACCGCTTTCGGCTTTCCTCCGGATTCCGCGATGATGAGCCGGATATCCCCTTCCGCTGGCTGGCGGCGGTCCGCCACTGGCTGGCTGGGGTCCGCCTTTGGTTGGTTGAGGTCCGCCTCCGGCTTCCGCGTGGAAAGCTGGATGTCCAGCCCGCCGCCGGTCGAGAAGAAGCTCTGGAGATCGCCACCGCTGTTTTCAAGTAGTCCGCGCGTTTGCCGGGAGCGGAGGGCGACGTACAGGTTTTTGTCATCCAGAGCGAGCGAGGCCGCTGTCCAGACGGCATCTCGCGCCGAGAAACCGCTCTTGAGCCGCCCCCGCATCACCGCGAGCCACGGGCCGCCCTTCCATCGGGAGAGGTCCGCGCCCTCCGGCACGGCATCCACCCGCGCGATGATCGCCTCCTTCTGCTCCACCTTCCGACTGCCGAGCAGCGTCTGGTAACGGGCCGCCGCTTCCTGTTCCGCCTTGCCGATGGAAACCTCCGGCGCGGTGAACCGGTGGATGCTTTCGAGCCCGTGCACTTCCACAAAGCTCGAATGGTTCTTCCCTTCCACAAGCATGACGCGCCCGTCCGGGGTCGCGTTGATCGTGGGCCAGAAGGTTTCACCGCCCGGGTTGAAGCGGGTGACATCCATGCCACGGGTGGCTTCCGGTACGTCCCAGCGTTGGGCCTCGCTGCCGTAGGCGAAGAGATGATCAACGAAAAGGCCGTCGCCGGTCAGGAGGTAGACGACCCCCTTGTCCGAGTTGATCGCCCACATCAGGCCGCCTTCGCCCTCCTTGGGCCGGAAGATCGGCCCGAGCAGCCGGGTGGTCGCCAGAAGCTGGCCGGAGTATTCGGGGGCCTTCGGTGCGGCGTGTCCGGCGTGCAGGCTGGGCCACTGACTATGATAGCGCCAGATCAGCTTGCCATCGCGCACGCCCTTCATCGGGCCACCGGTGATGACGAGCGTCCCGTCATCCGCCCGCAGGGCCTGCACGCCACCGGCATCGGATGCTCCGGTCGCCGACTGGCAGTCGGCCAGATCGTAGAGCGGCACCCCATCTTCGCTCACGGAGCGCGGCTTGAGGGAAAGAACCCCTTTGCGGTGGGCGATGAGCACCTCGTAACCTTCGCCAAAGCTCACGCCTGCGAACGCCTCCACTTCCTCCCGGGGAAAAGTGCGGAAGGCGAGTTCTTCGGCATCCACCTTGCCGTTGCCGTTCCCGTCGCTCCAGTAGATGAGCAGCGTGTTCAGGAGAAAGTGCCGATCGCGGCCTCCCTTGGTGAAATCCTCGAACTGATTGAGGAAGCCGAGTTCGCCGAGTTCGTTTGCCCATTGGTGACCACTTGAGATGACAAAGAGCGGCTGCACCGTTTCCGGGGAACGATCTTTCCAGACCGCGAGCTTGTGACCGGTAGTGGGGGCCGCGCCGAATTCATTCGTAATATAGCGATGTTCCCCGATCCGCCGGGCGTAGTCCGGGCCTTTCCAGCGGGATTCAAAGGCCGGGGTTTCGCTGGCGAGCCAGTAGATGGCGCGCGGCGTGGCCTTGCCCTCCTTCCAGTCCACGTGAAACTCGACGCCTCCCGCGCCGTTGGCGTAGAGGAAGCGTTCGGAGTCGGCTGGATCAAGGTTTCCGCCGCCGCCGTATTCGCTCGGGCCGTAGTAGCTGCGGAGGTGTTTGCCGGTGGCGGCGTCCCAGACGGTGACGGTTTTCGGCGTGCGCCAGCGGGAGCCGGCGGTCCAGAGCTGGCCGCGTGAATCAACCGTGAGGCCGTAGGGGAAGTTCAGCTTCTCTTCATCGAAGGGACCGGAGGCCGGGCGGCCCGGCTTGCCGATGGTGCGGAGCGGTTTTCCCTCGGGATCGAAGATGAGCACCTGATGCCGGTCGCCCCAGTCCGCGATGTAGATGCGGTCGGAATCATCCAGTGCAATCGCACGCGGCTCCTCCAGCCCGCTCCCAATGAGGGTTTCCGGCTTGCCGAGCGGCAGGTTCGCCGATGGATAGCGCAGAAGCCGTTGCCCGTTGAGGACGAGCAGCCGCCCCGTTGTGTCGAACGCCACGGCCCACGGGTGCTCCACCGCCGTTTCCCCGACGAGCGTGGCCCGCTGGCCCGGGCTGGCGGAAAGCGTGTCGTAGAAATAAAGGCGGCCCGGGTTGTCGGTGCTATAGACCAGCCGCCCGTTGTGCACGGCCAGCCCGGTAAGCTGACTGGTCTTGGCTCCCGGCTTGTTATCCTCCAGCGGAATCATTCCGAGGGTGAGCGCGCCGGAGGCGGTCAGCCCCATCATCCGCATTTCCGACCAGCGTTGCAGGGTGTAGAGATAAATATCCGGGTGGCGCTTTTCGCCACGGTCCCGGGCGAGATGCGTGGCTCCCGTCCAGTGCCCGCCAAGGCGGAAACGCCCGCCGACCTTGTTCCCATCAAGGTCCACCCACGCCAGCGCCTGCCCGGATTCCGCCACCGGCGAGGCGATGAGCACTTCCTCGTTCCCGCGCGGCCCCACGGGGATATAGGCACAGGCGGTCGGCACGCCGTGATCGGCCAGCCAGCCTCCGGCCCCGTTGAGGCGTTCGGTGATCCATGGCGGGTTCCCGGTATTCGGGTAGGCCGTCATTTCATAGGTGAGCTTGAGGGGATCGCGCACGAAACCGCGCACCCGGTAGCGCCCTTCGGGTACGGGGCTGCGGCGGATCGCCTGCGCGCCGGATGCGCCCGGCACGGGGATCGGAACCCCCTCGTCCATTCCATCCCAGTAAGCCACGGCTTCCCCCGCCTCGAACGGTTCGGCGGCCACGAGATTGCGCACCCGCACCCCGTCCTGATCCTCGATCACGAGCGTCACCAGACCGGCCTTTTCCAGTTGGAAACGGATGGGGATCGGCGGTGGGGGGAGTTCCTCCGCCTCCGCCGCGGCCGGGGTCGCCAGCGGAATGGCCGCCTGCGGAATTTCGCCCGGAAGCTGTTCAAGGCGGATGTCGTCGATATAGCCTTCCATCTCCTGCACCGCGTGGTTGAGGGTGCGCCGGGTAAGGACGATCTGGAGGCTCAGGAAATCGGGCATCCGTTCGCCGGGGTAGACCACTTCAAGCTGATGGCGGCTCCATTCCTTGTCTCCAACCGGTTCCTCCTTCATCCGCCTGAGCAGGAGCGGACGCGCCTCGCCTTCGGCGTGGAAGCGCAGTTCGGCGCTCACATCCCTGTATTCCGATCCGCTGCGGCTGCGGGCCTGCCAGCTCAGGCGGAAACGGCGGCCATGGGTGAGGCCGTCGTTGAGCGGGAGGCTGCGGAGGATCACCCCTGCCACGTTGGCCTTCTGGTCCTCGTTCGTGGCCCGCACGGCGAGGTAATGCTCCCCATCGGCAGCCGGGAGCGTTTCGCTTCCCTCCCGCACTTCGATCTTCCTCTCCGTGGCTGACGGGGCCTGAAGAATCCAGGGCCGGTACGGCGGGCGGCTTCCGGTCGATTCAAAGCTGCCGTTGTGGGTTTCCGCATTGATGAGCGGGAAACCAGCCGTTTCAGCCGTTGCGCGGAGGGTGAGGAGAAAAAGGAGAAGAAGGGGGCGGACCATGGAAGGGAAGGGGGACGCTTTACGCGGCGAGGCGGGAACGGCGGTGGCGGAAGAACACCAGCACGGCAAGGCCGAAGCCCAGCATGGCCCAGGTCTGTCCTTCAGGCACGGCTCTCAGGCGCAGTTCGAGCGCCCCGCCGTTGAGGTTCCAGCCGTTGGTGCCGAACGTGGTGTCGAGCAGGAACCCGGCATCCAGACTGGCCTCCGAGAGTGAGAGCGTGCCGAGGTCAAGATTCTGGCTCCCGTCCACGGCGATCAGGGAATAGACCGTCTGCGCCTGCCAGCCGCCTCCGTGCTGGAGCGTGAATTCGAAGGCGTGGTTGGTGCCGATATCCAGATCGCCCGTGATGTTGAGGGAAGCGGTCGCATCGGCGTAAAGGAGCGAAACGACGCGGGTTGAAGGGGCGTTGGCGAAGGTAAGGTTCCCATCCACGTTCAGCGAAGCCGCGCCATCGGCCAGCGGGGCAATGACCAGCGGGCCGGTGACCTCAAGGTTCCCTGTCACCGTGCCGCTCCCGCGCAGTTCACCGGCGGAAAGCGTGATCGGGACGGCGGATTCGAGCGTGCCGTTCACGTTGAGAAGGCCCGAACTGGTGATCGTCCCGTTATTGATGGTGAAGGCGCTCCCCTTTGCCACGCGGATTTCCCCGCTGCTCGTCAGTATTCCTTTGACCAGGACCATCCCGCCCGCGCCGGAGACATGGAGCAGCCCGGTGTTGGTGAGCACGGAATCGGTGGAGCGCAGATTGATCTCCATGACGCGGCTGGCGTCCGCTTCAATCGTGGCATGATTGGTCAGCGTGGCGAGGCTGGCGTTCCCGAGGGCTCCGCCGCCCCGGATGGTGTGGCCGCCTGTATTGATGAGGTGGGAATCCGCCCCGCCCGTGATGCGGACATGGCTGGTCGGGTTGGCGGTCCGGTCATCGAGAACGAGTTCCCCGCTCCCTTGCAGGGTGAGCGTGTTCCCGCTCAGGTTGAGTTGATTGAAGGCGGGACCGCTCAGATCGGCGGCGGCGATGAGTTCGATCGTCCCGGTGTTTTCGATGGTTGCCGTTTTCTGGATGAGGAATCCGGTGTCGGTATTTCCCGCTTGTTCCTTCACCCCCCTGGCCGTCACCCGGATCGTCCCCGAATTGGTAAAGGCCACCGGCAGCGTGTCGGATGCCGCGCCGATCTCGATGCGGGGCATCCGATTGTTGGTGTTGAAACCCCAGTCGTTGACAACTTCAAAGAGCCCGGAGTTGGTGAAGGAGGAGCCGTTGATGATCCGCAGATAGTAGATGTTGTTGTAATCGGCTGTCTGCACCATGCTCATCGTCCCTCCGTTATTGAAGGTGACGCCCTGAAGCTCCAGCACACCCCGGCCGGAAGCGAGATGGATCGTGCCCGAGGGATTGAGGATTTGCCCTCCCTTGATCACCCAGGTGCGGGGCGAGGCTTCCGGAAAGTAAAGCGCGCCGTTGCCGACGGTGCGGATGATCCCGCCGGTATTGTCGAGCAGGAAGTCCGAGGAGGTGCCGGAATCCTCAAGCCAGAGCGCGGAACCGGCGGTGGCTTCAAGGATGCCGCTGTTGACGTAGGAGGTTCCCAGATGGTTGAACTTGAGTCGCAGGCTGCCTCCGTTGCCGCCCGACGAGATCGTACCGGCGTTGTTGAGCGTTGAATCGCTCGCCGTGCTGGCGTCGAGGGTGATTCTCCGCAGGGAGGTATCGTCACCGGCCCGGGTGAGGGTGAAGCCGGGGGCGATCTGAAGCCCGCCCACGACGAGCGAGCTGTTGATGATCAACTGGCTGCCGCCTCCGAGCGTGTTGTTGGCGACACCCAGCCGGGTGTTGTTGGGAGCCCCTGCGGACCAGTTGCCATTGGCGGTCCAGTTCGCTCCTGAAGCCCCCTGCCAGACGGTTTCGGTCAAAGCCGCCGTCACGGGGTAAGCCATCAACAATGAAAAGGCACCGGCGAGAATGGGGAGGGATGCTTTCATCGTGGCAATTTGAAACCGGCCGGCCGGGGAGCCAAACCGAACAGCGGCGACACAGTTGCCGGAGAGCGCGCTCATCGCCATTCGCGGATCTGGAGCACGCGCATCTGGTAATGGCGGTCAAGCGCCCGCGCGGGATCGTTCCATGGGGCGGCGTCGTTTTCGAAGTCGGTGGCCGCCACGTCGGAGAGGCGCGGATCGTTCGGGTCGAGAAAACGCTCGATCAGGTAGGTGCCCGCCCATTCGGAGACAACGCGGTCCCCCTCCGCCCCGAAGCGGTCGCGCGGGTTGCCCCGGCGCTGATGGAGCGCCTGCGCGATGAGGTGAACGCTGTAGGTGTTGGAACGAGTGGTGAGTTTCGCGAGCAGGTTGGCGTAAGGGCGTTCGCGCACGTTGTCGCCGGTGTAGGCGTGGGTTTCCCAGAAAGCGGGCATCGCCGCAAGGGTCTGCCCCTGCGGGACGAGGTAAAGGGTGCAGATTTCCGAGGGCGAGACGAAGAGCCGCCCGGCGTCGAAGCGCTGGTGAAAGCCCTTGAGCGTTTCGGCGATGTCGAGTTTGAGGCGGGCATCCGGGGAGGTGTTGGTCCCGTAGCCCTTGTATTGACCGGCGTTTTCCGTTTTGAGCGCGAGGATGCGTTCCTCCCGGAGCGCGGCATGCAGGGCTGTCTCCCGGGTGATATAGCCGAAGGGGGCGATGGAGGAGTTCATGTTCACTTTCCCGGCGGTGGAGAACGGCTCGCTGAGCGCGTACGGCTCGACAATCGGCATCCGGAAGAGATCGAGCAGGAGATGATCCGCCGGGGCGGTGTTGCCGGGATGGTCAACCGGGTCCGGCCGGAACTGGAGCGTCTGCCAATGGACGCTCTCTTCCGGCCTGGCCGGGTTCACGCCGCTGGGAAGGGAGCCGAGCATCGCGGCGGAGGGAATCTGCCGGTTGGGGGTGAACATCGTCTCATCGAGAGCGGTTTTGACCGTCTCCTGTCCGCCGTAGTAGGGGGCTTTGTTGGGGGCTCCCAGTGAGCCTTCGTCCGGTTTGTTGATGAAGGGGCCGTTGGGTTCCCGGGAGGTGCCGATGTCGAAATCCCAGCTCGTGGCCCCGGCCGGTTTTCCCTTGATGTGGGTGCCGAGCTGGACCCGCGTTTCGCCCGAAGCGTAGTCGGACTGATCGGCAAAGAGTTTTCCGGTATAGGTGCGTGCGTGCATGCTGTAGCCGAGGTTCGTGATCAGCGTGCCGACATTGTTGGCCGTTCCCCGCCAGGCGTTGGCATCGGTGCCCTGCCAGCCGCGATGGGGGATGAAAAACGAGGCGGGGACGTTCCGGAGCGCGGCGGTCATCCGGTGATCGCCGCTCGCGCAGGTCATGCTGCGGATCACGTCGTTCCAGTCGATGTAACCGCCCGGCCCATAGTTGGGAGCGACGAAGCGGTCCGGGCGGGGGTTCCCCTGATTGTCCGCCGTGCCGGTGCCCCAGCGGCGGGGAACCTCGGTGTTGTTGTGCTTGTTTTCCGGGGCCACGATGGCGGGCGGTTTGGGCGGGCGGATCGCGCCGATCGGCAGTTCCAGCGCGATTTCCTGCACGAGGTTTTCCTCCTTCGCCTCGCTGCCACTGTAAATGGCGATGGTCACGGGGGTGACGCTCCGCTCCGCCCCGTCCGCATCCCATGAGGCGATCCGGCTGAGCGGAATCTGCGCCTTGTTCTCCGGGTTCCGGTTTGGGATGGCGATGATGTGGCTGTAAAAGGGGAAGCGATCCTCCGCATCCGGGTCGTGCGTGAACCGTTTGTTGCGCACCATGCCGCGCAGGTCGTAGATGCCGCCCTGCGGGGTCTGGAGCGCCTGCGCGAGCGTGACATGATCGTCGGCGGGGAACCCGAGCGGTTCTCCGTTGAGCCGGAGCTGGTCGAGCCCCCGGATGCGGATGGTGATCTCCGGGGCCATCTCGCTGTACCCGACGGCGGCCCCGGCGAACTGGAGGGCGAAGACCGCCTGCACCTGCGTGTGATCCTCCGGCGGCGGCTCGGCGGGGAGCGGGGTGGCGGGAGCGGTCGCCGGGTTCGTATCGTCTCCCGGGATGGTGGTGTCATCCCCCTTCCCCTGCCAGGTGAACCAGAGGAACGCTTCGCTCACGGTAAAGAAACGGCCAAGGCCCTGCGTTTTCCATTCCTCGATCCGGATCGGGGCGACCTGTCCCTCTCCCGCCTCCAACGAATAGTTGCCGGTGCCGGAATAGGGGACGGGATCAGCGTATTTCCTGCCCAGCGGGTCTTTGAGATTCACCGTGGCGCGGATGTAGTCGAAAATTTCCGTGAGGATCTGGTCGCGCACCGGCCCGCCGTATTTCGTGGCGAAATCCCCGCCGAACCCGGGGATCGCCGTGCCGGTGGCGGCGCGCAGGTAGGCGAGAAGCTGGCGGTTGCGTTCGATCTCCTCGTAATCATGCGTCGGGCTCAGGGCGGCTTCGCGCTGGAAATAGTAGGGGGCGACCTTGCCGCCCGCCTTCATGCTTGCGCACATCGCCAGAACGCGATCGAGCGGCGAGCGGTCCGCCGGGTCGGTCGCCAGCGGCCACATGGAGACGCGCGGATGGCCAAAGAGGTTCAGCTCCGGCGCGCGGCTCGCCGTCGTGAGCAGGAAATCGCCCTGCCGCAGCCGATCGGCAAAGGCGGAGCCGAAAGCGTCATCGGCAGCATACGGAACGCGCGCCGCGTCAAAGCGCGCTTCAGCGGTGGTGGCGTAGAGCCGGTCGGTATCGGGGGCGATCGGGTCCGGTTTGGAATTGATGCTGGTCGTTACCGTCCCGCCCATCGAACCGCCGTTCTGAATCCGGGGAGCGAGGGCGTAGAGCGCCGCATCACTGAGCCACGGGAACACCGCACGCAGATCGACCGTGGCCGGGTGCCCGGGATAACGCTGGAACTCGCCCTGCACCGGCTGGCTGTTGGCGAGGCTCCGTTCGTAGGCGGAGTTGATGCGCGGCGTGTCCCAGAACGCGCCGCCCGCCGCCGTGTTGAGGTTGATTTTCGAGGTCTCGTCATCGGCCCAGAATGCGATCCGCCCGATGATGTGGGCATCCGGCGGCACCGGCAGGGTGACGACCTCGTCCCCATCCGTCGCCGTCGGGGCGACCGTTTCCCCGTTGGAGAGGAGGTAGAGCCACTGCACCGGCATCGGCAGGCGTTCCCCTCCCGGATCGGTGCCGGAGGCCGACGAAACCACGCCCTGAACACCCGCCGAGTAGGAGAAACCTGAGGGCGCATCGTTTCCACCGGAGGCGAGCCGGGGATCGACAATCGGAAAGACCGGCTGCCCGTCCCGCATGAAAGGCCGGTTGAGGTCGGTCCATTGGTGGGGGAGGGCTTCCCAGTCCGCATTCGGCGCGGGGAGGTCTGCCGCAAGCCCGGCGTCGTCATCGGCGGTTTCTTCGGGGGCGGAGTAGAGCTTGCGGATGCGGGCCGTCCCGCCATCCGCTCCGTAAACGCGGAGAGCGCCCGGCTGGCTCGCCCACGCCTCTCCGGAGCCGGTCAGCGTGGTGTTCCGGATGCGGGCCATGACAAGCTGCGCCGCGCTCTCGGCGTATTGGCGGGATTGCGTCGCCTCCAGATGCAGGGCACCGCCCTGGCGCACGCTTCGCGCCCGGCTCAGGAACGTGATGAGCAGCCCCGCGAGCAGGACGATCACAAAGAGGGCAAGGAGCAGGGTGATCCCGCGGCGATGGGAATGGAAGGGGAGGGGAGTGGTCATTCCGGGGTCTCTTCGGGTGGGTCCGGCGCGGTGGGGTCGAGGCTCCATTTCGCGGAACGGATGCCGACCGTGGCGCGAAGGATGCGGAACGCGCTCCCGGGCCATTGCGCGGCAAGGCGTTCCTCCAATGTCCGGAGATCGGCATCCAGCGCCGCGGGATCGGCGAACAGGTTTTGCAGCGGAAGGGACGGCGGCGTGCTGCCGTGGTCTTCGAGCCGCGCGGCCGTCGATTCATCAAGCGCGAGCAGCGCGATGTCCACCACCGGCGGCACCTGGTGGCTTTGCGCCGGTTGGGGCGCCGTCCCGTCCCCGTCCCAAAGGCGGCTTTCCCACCGGTAGCCCATCGCTTCGGAGCCGGAGAGCGGCCAGCGGAAGCGGAGCCGCATCCAGGCGATGTTTTCGGCCACGGGAACGGACGCCTCCCCGGCAATCGCGTCGCGCACCCATTGGTTCCCGCCCGCTCCCGGCAGCATCACGGCGAGCGCCTCGGCGGCTTGACGGATCTCCCGAAGCTGGAAACGCCACCGGGGCGCGGGTGCCGGAGAGGGCGATACCGGATTGTCGCGCCGGGTGTCGCGCCATTCCACGAAGTAACCGAGCGCGTTGAGGACCGCTCCGGGCTCGGGGTTCGCCGCCTCGTAGCCGAGCGGAGCCTGAAAGAAAAGGGCGTCCCCGGAAACCGCCGAACCGGCGGGAAAAAGATCCGCCGCGGGCAGCCCGAGGAAATGAAGGTCGGACTGCCGGTGATAACCGCCGGGGTAACCGTCCGCGTCGTAGCTCACGGCCCAGTACGGGTTCAGCGTGGCCGCTTCCAGGGTGCGGCGGATTTCGCCCACGGCGGCGCGGGCTTCGTCAAAGGCGGAGGCCCCGCCGCTGGCGCGCCGCGCGGTGTTGGAGAACTGGTTGACGGCGGCGAGCAGCAACCAGAAGAGCAGCGCGGAGATGCCCATCGCCACGACGATTTCCAGCAACGTGAAGGCGCGCTCCCGGCGGGCGTTCCCCGCGCGATTCTCCGGTGTCCGTCTCCATGCCCTGCGGTGTTTTCCTGCCATATCGCCCGATCTACCGCCCGTTGTCGGCCACAAGGGTTACAAACTCGCCCAGCGGCGGCGCTCCCGGCCCCGCCGGATGCCGGAAAATGGCGACGTGAAAGCGGACGGTACCCGCAGTGACCGCTTCGGCATCGTTGACGACCCGGTAATAGACCGCCGGATCGCCCTGGCCGACGGCCACCCCGGCGTTGTCATACCAGCGGCTGCCGTTGAGTCCGTTGAGCGTGGAAAAATCGCGCCGCGCCGCTTCGGAAAGCTGGATTTGAGCCAGCTCCGAGATGACGACGGAGTTGCACGCCGTGCTGATCGAATCGAGAGCCACGGGCATCAACCCCGCCAGCCCCGCCATCGCGAAGGCGACGAGCGCAATGGCCATCGCGGTTTCAACCAGGCTGAAAGCGCGGCGGTGGAGGGAGGGCCGGAGGCGATTCACGCTGTGAATCTTAACCGGGAAGGAGGCAAATGCCATTCGAACAGCGGCGACACAGTTGCTCATCGCGATCGACCCCGTTGCGATCCCCCTACATCCACATATGATGCGTCCAGTCCACGTCCAGCGTGGCGTCGAGTTCCATCGGCGCGCTCTGGAGATCGCCCGCGTGCCATTGCAGCAGGCGGTCGCGGATGGCATGCTGGAGCGGCCCGGTCGGGTAGCGGAGCACCTCGAAACGGTATTGCCCCGGCTCCAGAAACGGGATGCTCGGAAACTCCCGCCCGTAGAGAACCCGGTGGCGGCGGGTCAGCGCGAGGAAAGCCGCCGGTTCGCGCATGGAAAAATCGACCGCCGCCCATTCGTCCAGCAGCACGATCCCCGATTTCCTCCGGAGCACGGGCGAGGCGAGGAGCCGCCCGGCGATCTGGCGTTCCAGCGCGAAACGCACGCACTCCATGCCGTACTCGTGCGCGAGGGTTTCGAACCGGCGCAGGCGGTGGGCGGAGTGCGGGTTCCCCTCCAGCATCACGATCTGCGTGATGCCGTGTTCGCGCTGCCAGTAGTCGAGCGTCCGACGGTAGGCCGGGTCCCAGTTGATCACAATGTCCCCTTCGATGCCGGGAACCTCCCGGTCCGAAACGATCAGGTTGCGAATCCCGTGATCCCGGAGCGTGGCGATCGTTTCCCGTGTGGGGCGGAAGGGGTGAAACCAGACGGCGGCGTCGGGCAGGTGCAGGAGGACGCGGTCCACCAGATCGTACTCGCGGTCCTCGTATTCCCAGTGGAGGATCAGGTCCGTGGTGAAGTGGTGCTTGCGCAGGACATCGCCGATGGAGCGCGTGAAGCTTCGCCGCCAGAGGTAATGGCGCAGGATGAAGATGTTCTCCAGCCAGCCGATCACGGAGGTGATCGGCGCGGTCGGCTTTGCCGTCTGGCCCAGGAGCCGGGTGTGCGAACCGCGCAGGCGCAGGAGCAGGCCGTCCGCCTCCAGCCGCTCGAAGGCGATGGCCACCGTCCGCAGCGGCACGGCCATCGTCCGCTCAAACTCCCGCATCGAATAGAACGCCCGGCTCTCCTCCGCGCGGCAGGCGAGAGCCACCTGCCGGATCGTTTCGATCGTCCGGTCGAGCCGGTTTTCGTGGTCCGGAGCGGGGAGGCGCTCCAGAACGTCGGAAAGCGGCGGCAGGGGGTGGAGGGAGGAAGGAGGGGACATCGTGGCGGACCCGGGAAAGACGGGATACTAAAGAATAACTCCGGAGGATGCATCCGTTTATTTGCCCGTCCGCCGCGATCCGGCCCGCCGGTTCCGACGCGTTTTCACCGCAACGGCGGCTTGTCAGCGGGCTATGCACGTGTAGAGTGGAGGGCATGGTCAAAATGTCCGACATCGCCGCGCACCTCGGGGTCTCCCGGCTCACGGTCTCCGCCGTGCTCAACAACCGGACCGGCGAAGTCGGCATCAGCGAGGAAACGGCCCGGCGCGTCCGGGAAGCCGCGCTGGAACTGGGGTATCACCGCAATCACCTTGCCATTGCCATGAAAACCGGGGTCAACCCGGTCATCGGCTGTTTCGTCAGCGATCTCTCCGCGGAATGGACCGGCCGGACGTTGAGCGGGCTGCTCCGGGCGATGCACCAGAGCGGCTACCTGACGAAGATTGAGGAAGTCTATGGCGAAAAGCAGGAGACCGCCGCGCTCGCCCGCTTCATGGAACAGCGCGTGGCGGGGATTTTCTGTTGCAACCTGAACTCGGAGGAATCCTTCGCCCGCACGCTGGAGGAGGTGACCCGGCGCTACGCCACCCCGATTGTCTGCTCCACCTCCCGTCAGGATTTCGCCGCCCATCAGGTGAACTCGGACGACATCCAGGGCGTCGGCCTCGCCGTGGAGCATCTCTGGGGGCTCGGGCACCGGCGCATCGCCTTTCTGGGCGGGAGCAGCACCGACGAACCGCGCACCACCGGCTTCCTGCGTTCCATGGAGGAGCGGGGCGGGGAGGTCGCCCCGGAGCATTTCGTGATCACGGGCCGGGATTTCCGCCGCGTGGAAGCCGTCGTCACGGAGTGGACCTCCCGGAAACGGGGGCGGCCCACGGCGATCCTCTGCGCGAGCGACAGCCTGGCGGCGGTGGCGATCCGCACGGCGCGCCACGGCGGGATCTCCATCCCGGGCGAGCTTTCCATCGTCGGTTTCGCCAATGGCGCGCTATGCGAAGTGATGGACCCGCCGCTCACCTCCGTGGCGCAGCCCTTCGAGGTCATCGGCCACCGGTGCGGCTCCCTGCTGATGGAACTCATCGAACGCCGCCGGAAAAAGGCCGCGCCCTCCCACCGCACGGATCGGGTTCCGACCACGCTGGTGGTGCGGGGATCGACCGGGCCGGTGCCGCGCCGCCCCCGGAAGCAGGGCGCCTGAAAAAAACCGGTTGACAGCGGCGCGGCTTCGAACTATACACGTGAAAAGTCAACCCCCAACCGATCGCAAAAGCGATCCTTCACCGATCCTCCAACCGATCCTCCACCGATCCATTTCCGTTCATTCCCGGCTTATGAATCCTCCTCCGTTCCCTCGCATTGCCAAAATCCTCTGCCGCTCCGCATTGGTTCTCGGCCTCTCCTTCGGTGCCGCCGCCCCGCTCCATGCCCAGAGAGGCTGGACCGGTCTGGGGGAGAATCCCTACTGGGCCACGGAAGGGAACTGGAGCGGGGAAACGCTGCCCGGCTCCGGTGACGACGCCCTCTTTGATCCGGCGGATTTCGGTTCCGGAGAGCCATCACTCAACGGCGCGAGCTACTCCGTGCGCTCGCTGATCTTCAACGGAAGCGCCAACGCGACGCTGGCCACCGGAGGCGGCACCCCTTCGCTCACCCTTGCCTCGGGAAACATCACCAAGAACAGCATAGATGGAAGCGTCACCATCGCCCCGAATATCGTCCTCGGCGCGACGGGAACGTGGAACAACGCGACGCCGAGCGGCAACGCGCGGGCGCTCCGGGTCAACGGCGTGGTCTCCGGAGATTACGGGATCGTCAAAACCGGCGTTGGCGACCTGATCCTTCAGGGGAACAACACCTTTGGCGGCGGGCTTGAATTGCAGAGCGGGGCCCTCTGGCTCCAGCATTCCAACTCGCTGGGAACCGGCGCCCTCGCCATGAAGAATGCCGTCGGGGTCGATCTCTGGTTCGGGATGGCGGGGATGAACCTGGCCAACGACATCACCTTCACCAGTTCCGGAGGGGTCAGTTTCCGTTCCTCGGCTTCCGCACCCTTTTACACCTTGAGCGGGGATATTACCGGCAGCCTCTCCAGCGGCGGCTTCAACTTCCGCGGCAACCCGGCCACCTGGGTGGTGAAGGGGGCGATCGACCTCACCGGGCTCAACGCAAGCGGTCTCGGGCTCAACTCGGAAGCCACCGGCGGTCATTACACCCTGATTCTGGAGCAGAACCCTTCGCTGGCCGGGGCGATCAACGGGCGTTTCCTGATCGGGAACACCGGAGCCAATGCCGGGCGCGCGAATCTCCTCGTCAGCAAAGCGATTACGGTGGGGGGACAGTTCATCGACCTCGACAACGCAAACGGGATCAACACCGTCGGCGGCATCCACGGCGAGGGGACGGCGAAGTATACGGCAAGCGTGCGGCTCTTCAACGCCACCACCGGCGCGGGGAACCTCGCCACGCTCCACGCCGGAGCCGTTACGGAATTCTCCGGAGAGGTGACCGATCTCACCAAGTCGATCCATCTTCACATCAACGAGCGCTGGCGGATGTTCACGGAGACTTCCGGAAGCGATACGGTGGAGCAGACCCCGCTCGGGACAGTCCTCCTCAGCCGCGCCGCGGGCAACGTCTATGACGGCGGCACCACCGTTCACGCCGGAACGTTGCTGGTTGCCAACACGAGCGGTTCGGCCACCGGCACCGGAGCCGTCGCGGTGAAGGCCGGAGCGGTGCTGGGAGGGGGCGGCATCATCGCGCCCGAAGGCACAGCGGGCGTCACGCTGGAATCCGGCGCCCTCCTCGCCGCGAATTCCAGCACCGGGATGATCCGCCTCAACGGCGCGGCGACCAGCGGCACGCTTCTGACCATGGAGGAGGGGGCCGCCTTCCGCTTTGAACTTGGCGCGCCCGGCACGGCGGCGGGAATCGCGCTCTGGAACTACGCTTCCGGCGATCTTTCCCTCGATGACAACGCGGTGAATATCATGAACACCGGAGGACTGGCGGCGGGAGAGTACACGCTTTTCGCCTTCTACGGAGACGATGGGCTCACGCCCACGGCCAGCGGCATCCTGAGCGGATTGCAGATCGGCAGCGGGCTGGAAGGGTTCGCCGGGAGCTATCTTTCCTACGAGGCAAACTCGATCATGCTGCATGTGGTGCCGGAGCCCGGAACATGGGGGTTGCTGGCCCTTGGCGGCGTGGCGGCTTTCGTCATGAGACGGCGGCGGCGGTAAGCGGAGCCGTTTCAAACGAACCCATCATCAATCTGTGCTAACGTTTTCTCTGATGAGAGCGTCCGATACCCCTCCTTTTGCCCCGCCTCCGGCCCCGCGGCGCTTCCGGGCCGGTTTCACGCTGGTGGAACTGCTCACGGTGATCGCCATCATCGCCACGCTTTCCGCGCTGCTCTTTACCGCGGGCCGTTCCTCCCATGCCAAAAGCCTTACGGTCAAGTGCGTGAATCACCTGCGAACGCTGGCGATGGCGCATCAGGCGTACCGGATGGAGCATCGCGGCAAGGGGCCGCCCAATGTCGGGAACAAGAACGACGAAACCTCCGAAGGATACGAGTTTACCGAAGGCCATACGGTCACGGGAATCGAGATGCTGCGGTACTATTACCTCACCTCCCCCGACGGTCACTTCATCTGGGGCCGCAACCATGAATACATCCCCCAGGAGATGGAGCGCTGCCCGAGCCACGTGATCCCGGGAGACGCTTACGAGTACATGATGACGGTCCTGTACGATGAGAACCAGAAGGCGGGAGCGAAGAGCTTTCTCGGATTTTTCACCGATCCCGTCGAGACCCCCCTCTTCTGGGACGGGTACAGGCAAACATCGGGCGATATGCGCAACAAGATCCCCCTCCGCCATCAGGGCGGGATCAACATGGCCTTTCTGGATTGCCACGTCGAATACGTCCGCGGCAAAGACAAGCGCCTCTACAGCGATTACCTCCACACCCTCTTCCGGGGCGGAACCCCGAACCCCGTCATGCTTGGGCGGGGGACGCCCCTGGGCGTAGACTCCCTTCCCTGAATCACCATGAAGACCTCCATCAAAGCCGCCGCCATTGCCCTCGCCCTCTCCTTTCCAGCCCTGATGCTGCATGGAGAGCAGAAGGATGATTCCACCCTGCTTTTAAGCGGGTTTGAAGAGCCGATCGCCGGACAGTGGCGATCCAATCATGAAACGATCCCCGCCTTCACCGCGGAATCCGATCCCGAACGGGTGAAGGAAGGGACCACCTCCGGCCGCTGGGACGCCACGGCGAGGAGCAATCCGTGGCTCTTCCTCAAGGAGACGCCCAGGGACTGGTCCGGCTACGACGGGCTTTCCTTCTGGCTCTATGCGGAGAATGCGAACCATCAGCTCATCAATCTCAACGTCACTTCCGGCGAAGGGTATTACCTCCACCAGATCCGGGTGGACTGGACGGGATGGAAGCAGATCATCGTGGCGCTGGGCGAATTCAAGGAACCGCGCAAAACCAACGGCTGGAGCGAGGTTTCCGCCTTCATGATCGCGCTCAAGGGATGGGGACAGGAAGAACCCAGTGAAGACACCATCCTTTTCTTTGACGATCTCCGCCTCATCAAGCTCTAAAGACCTCTTATCCATGACCCCTGCCCTTGCCCTCCGGGTTTCCGCTTCCCTCCTGTTTTCCTCCTTCCTGCTGATGCCGGCCTCTCCGCTTCACGCCGCCGCCAAGCCGCCACCTCCGGGAGAGGGGGCTTCTTCGCCCTTCAACCATCCCGATGACGGCGGGGCCTCCGCCTATTCCGGCCCGCCGATCGTCCAGAAGGAGAGCATGGCGAGCGCGGAACAGCGCGAGCGGTTTCCCATCGGTCAACGCTCGCGGCTCTACGTGCTCGGCGGCGGGGTGCGCGGCATCGGGATGCTCGCAAAGTATGATCGCAAGAGGCCGGAACGCGTTCTGGTCGCCCGACGGACCTCCCCCGGAGAGCATGAGCCGCTCACGCCGATCGCGCTCGCTTCCGTGTTCGACCCGGAGGGTAACTGCGTGGCGGTGGAGAATTTCACGGACCAGCCTTCCGGGGTGGAGGTGCGCGAGATCCCCATTCCATCAGGGCGTCCGGGTATCTGGCGCGTCTCGTTTTCCGGGGGACGCCGGGGCGACGTGGTGGAAATCCGGCTGCCGGGCACTTCCGTCTGGGGGGTGCGCGGAGAGATGTCGCTTACCTTTGACGGGGATACGCCACGCCCGGCGTACCTCTGGCTGCCGCCCGGCGGCGGGGAGGTGATGGTCGGTCTGGAGAGCGGATCGCGCGATGGCGTCCGCCTGGAGACGGAAGTCGGCAACGCACTGGCGGAACCGACGGACGATCCCGCCGGGCGCGCGGGGCGGCTGGTGGCCGAGGCTCCCGGATCGGTCTGCCGGCTCGTCACCCCGGACGGGTTTGAGGGCGCGGTGACGGTGGAGGGAGCCCCGGGGCTCTTCTGCCCGAGCGCGGAGGCGGCGCGGCAGCTTCAGGGCGGGATGATCCGGAGCGGGGAGCGCTGGGTCGCCGGGCCGCTTCAGGCCCGGGCGCGCGAGTGGATGCTCGCGAACGTCCCCCGGCTGGAGAGCGAACCGAAGTTTGAGTTTCCCAAACAGATTCCGGCTGATCTGGAGCACCCGGAGGTTCACGTCCTCGCCTTCCAGAAATACGGGCCGCTCAATACGCTGGGCGCGCAGATCCGGGTGCAGAACCGCAATCTCGATCCGCAGAGCCCGTATTTCTGCACGAACTTCGAGCCGAAGGAGGGGGAGCCGCCCCGCTGGGTGCACCTGCGGCCCGAGCGGCTGGCCGGGCCGTTCCAGGCGGGCGATTTCGCGGCGGCGGCTGGGTTTGAGTCCCCGGTCAACCCGGCGTTCCGCAGTGCGGAGATCGTCCGGCGCGCCACGCTCGCGGCGTTTGCCCATGTCAGCAACATGCAGGGAGACGATCTCTTGCGCGAAAACGATCTGTTCAAGGGACGCTACCCGGTCACCCACTGCTTTTTCATCTATTCCAACCTCGCGCTCGCTTACGAAGAGATTCACGGGCAACTCGAACCGGAAGCCCGCGCGATCTGGCGCGAAGCGGTGCTCGCCATCGGTGACAAGCTGGCCGATCATCAGGCGTACGAGTCCAACCAATGGGCGCATGTCATGGAGGGGCACCTTTACGTCTATCTCGCGACGGGCGAGGCGCGGTTCCGTCGTTTCTTTGAGCGGACGATGACGGCGTATCTGGACAACACCTACGGCCCCGCCTCGAAGTTCGGGCAGCATCCCGCGGGCTATTTCCTCGAAGAGTTCGGGCCGGACGGCAACTACGACAAGCTCAATTCCTTCGTGGTCTCCGCGGTTTACGAAGCTTACCGGGCCATCCCGGACGCGGACGACGTGCTGGTGAAAAAGCTCCACCAGGCGATCGAACGCAATCTCCGCTTCACCAGCTTCTTCTGGCTGCCACAGCCGGACGGGGAGGTGCTCTCCCCCACGGCGATCAACTGCCGCACCACGGGGCCGATCGGCGCTCCCGGCTTTCCCGGGCAGTTTTTGCCGAAGGCGCATTTCCCGCTGGCAGCGGCGCGGTTTGCCCTCACGCCGGACCCGGGCACGGGGATCGGCCCGGCGGGCACCTTCTCCTTTCTGGCCAACAATGAGGCGTGGATCCGCCGCACGCTGGCGGACGGCCTGCGCAAGGGGGCCGACGGATACTCCGGCGGCAGCGGCACCTGGCTGCCGGTGTTGCGCCGGGCTTACTCCCAGCCTTCCGAAGCCGACCCGGCGGCGATTCCCGTCCGGGAAAGCGACAAGGAATGGGAACTTCCCGGCCTGCGCGCCTTCAACCGGGGCGGCATCTACGGCGTCGTCTTCTACGACGTGACCGGGGCCACGCAAACCCTCAAGGGAATCACCGGCGGCGGCCCCACGGCGCTCTGGAGCCCCGCCACCGGCATGTTCATCGCTTCCATGCAGGCGGCGGCCCCGGCGGAATCGCTCCGGATCACCGATCCCGCGGCGCTCACATTCGCCTGCGTTTACGGGAAGGATGAGGATGGCGGCTTCTTCCACAGCGGCAAGGAACGGGCGGAAGCGCAGGCGCAGGAAGGCGGCGGCTTTGTCGTCACCTCGCGCCTTGAAAAGCGCCTTGCCTCGCTGGCCTGGAAATACGAACCGGGCGGGGACGGGCTGGGGCTGGCGGTGCGCTTCAAATCGCTCAAGCCGTTGCGCGAAGCCCGGCTCAACCTGCCGGTGTTCAACCGCATCCCGGGCGTGAAGATCGAACTGGAAAAGCCGAACCGGCTGGTTTTCCGGACGGCGGGCGGCGGGATCGCCATCCAGTGGCCGGAGAATGCTCCCGGTGAACTTTCGGATTCCGCGTTGCCGACCGTCCGGCGGCTTATCATCCCGATCCCGTACGACGGAAGCGATCTCCGCCTTTCCATCACGCCTCTCTCTACCCCTTCAACAACCGCTTACCGCTAAAGACATGGCAGCAATTCCCTGGATGCAGGAAGGCCCCTTCGGCCTGATGGTTCACTGGCTTTCCCACACTCAACCGCGGCGCGGCAAAGGCATCGCGGACTGGGACGACAAGGTGAACGCGTTTGACCTGGACCGGTTCTGGAGCCAGGTCCGCGAGACCGGCGCCCGCTGGCTGATGTTTCCCTTCGGCCAGAACACCGGCCTCTACTGTTCGCCCAACGCGTACCTCGACGAAGCGTTTCCCGGCCTCTGCAGCCGCCGCGACCTCTTTGGCGAGATCGCGCAACGGGCGAAGGCGGACGGGCTGGCGATGATCGGCTACCTTCCGAGCGAGGCGGACGCCCAGCCCGCGGAGACGCGCCGGTTCTGGGAATGGGATATTCATCCCCGGGACAAAAGCCGTTTTCAGGAAAAATACCTCCGCTTCGTTCGCGCCTACGCCGAGGCGATGGGCGACTGGCTCGACGGGTGGTGGTTCGACGGCTGCTACAACGCAATCGAGAAAAGCTTCCTGCGCACCCGCACCTGGCACAACGGCCGCATCGACTACCCCCGCTGGCAGGCCGCCTGCCGCGCGGGCAACCCGGAGGCCGTCATCGCCATGTGCCGCGGCGCGAACGATCCCGGCTACGTCTTCGCGCAGCAGGATTACCTGGCCGGAGAGTGCAACGACCTCACCTCCCTGCGTTGCGGGGAAGCGCTCCTGGAGGGCATCCAGTGGCACGCGCTCCTCTGGATCGACTGCTTCTGGATGCACGAGAAAACGCCGGGCGAGATCGAGCCGCCCCGGTTCGCCCTGGAGGAACTGCACGCCTTCGTGCAGGGGATTCACGACCACGGCGGCGGCATCACCCTCAACGCCGGGATCTACGAGGACGGCACCATCGCGGAGCCGTCCGTGGCGCAACTCGTCGCCCTCCGGGAACGGATGGAGGCGGCCCGCCCCGTTGCCGGATAAAAGCGGCGAAACCGCGCCGAAACCCCGCGCGGGCGTTTTTAGGGCGTTTTTAGCAGGTTTTCGGTTTGACCTTTGCGGGTTTCCCGGAGAGACTCCTCGCCTTTTCCATGCGTCATACATTATCGGTCTTAGTCGAAAACAAGTTCGGCGTGCTCACACGCATCGCCGGAATGTTCAGCGGTCGCGGCTTTAACATCGACACCCTCAATGTAGGACCGACGCTTGATCCCGCCCGGTCCCGCATGACGATCGTCGTCCGCGGGGACGACGCCGTGCTCGAACAGGTGATGAAGCAGCTCAACAAGCTCATCGACGTGCTCGATATCCAGGACTTCCGGGATAACGACTCGGTGGACCGCGAACTGTTGCTGATGCGGGTGAGCGCCACGAAGGAGACGCGCTCGGAGATCATGCAGATCTGCGACATTTTCCGCGCCCGGATCATCGACGTGCAGCACAAGAATCTCGCCATCGAGATCACCGGCGATGAAAGCAAGCTGGAGAAATTCCTCCTTCTCATGGAGCCCTTCGGGATCACGGAACTGACCCGCACCGGCAAGGTCGCCCTGGCCCGCCGTCAATAAACCCAACTTTTTTGTAACCCTTTTTTCCAACCATCCCGATCCTTATGTCCGCGAAAATCTACACTGACAACGACGCCAGCCTCGAACCGCTCCAGGGCAAAACCGCCGCCGTCATCGGCTTCGGCTCCCAAGGCCACGCCCACGCCCTCAACCTGAAGGATTCCGGCATCAACGTCATTGTCGGCCTTTACCCGGGGAGCAAGTCGCGCGAAGTGGCCCGGGAACGCGGCCTGGAAGTCTACGACACGGCGGAAGCCGTGAAAAAGGCCGACGTCATCTTCGTCGCCGTGCCGGACACGAAGATCGCCGGGGTTTACAATGCGGACATCGCCCCGAACCTCGACGGCAGCAAGACGCTCCTCTTCAGCCACGGTCTCGCCGTGCATTTCAACCTGATCACCGTGCCCAAAGAGGTGGACGTGATCCTCGTCGCCCCGAAAGGACCGGGCCACATCGTCCGCCGCCAGTTCACCGAAGGCAAGGGGGTTCCCTCGCTCATCGCCGTTTATCAGGACGCCAGCGGCAAGGCGAAGGAGACCGCCCTCGCCTGGGCCAAGGGGATCGGCGGCACCCGCGCCGGGGTGTTTGAGACCACCTTCAAGGAAGAGACGGAGACCGACCTTTTCGGCGAGCAGACCGTCCTCTGCGGCGGCGCGAGCGCGCTGGTGCAGGCCGGGTTCGAAGTCCTCGTGGAAGCCGGGTACGCTCCGGAAATGGCGTACTTCGAGTGCCTTCACGAACTCAAGCTCATCGTCGATCTCATGAACGAGAGCGGCATCGCCGGGATGCGTTTCTCCATCTCCGAAACCGCGAAGTGGGGCGACGTGACCATCGGGCCGCGCATCATCGACGCTTCGGTGAAGGAGCGGATGCGCGAAGTGCTCAAGGAAATCCAGAGCGGCCAGTTCACCCGCGAATGGGTGGCGGAGTACGAGGGCGGCTACAAGCGCTATAACGCCCTGCTCGAAGAAGGCGAGAAGCACCCGATCGAAGTGACCGGCGAACGCCTCCGCGCCACCATGCCCTGGATTCAGAAGAAGAATCTGCGCGGCGCACAGGCGGCTTATTGAGCCCGCTTGCAGCCGCTTTTGGCCGGCTTATGAAAGCAGCGACAGAGATCGTCGCAACCGTCGGCCGCCACAACGGCGGGATGTCGCTCTTTCTCGACGGTGTCCCTCAGCCTTCGACCTTTTTCAAGGTCAACGAGGCTGAGGATACCGCCGCCTTCCTGGAATCCGTCCGGGTGGATGTTCCGGCGATGGCGCGGCAGGGGGTCACCCTCTGCTGGGTGCCCGTTTTCCTTGGCTGGAACGGGCCGGGCGACTACGATTTCAGCGACCTTGACCTGCGGGTGACCACGGTCCTGCGGCTCTATGAGGAGCACACGCCGCCCGACGCCCCGCCGGTCCGCATCGGGATTCGCCCGCAGGCGGCGGTCTTTCATCCCCGCTGGTACATCGACGCCCATCGGGACGCGGACGGAGCGCCCACCAACCTGATCGAATGGCGCAACCCGTGGGGGCGTGTCGCCACGCCGGAGCGGATTCATACCGGCGAGAGCACCGTGGCGATCTCCATCGGCGACCGTTTCTGGGACACCCATGCCCTCGACGCGCTCAAGGCCATCGTCGCGCACGTGCGCGGGAGCGCTTACGCGGATCGGGTCTTTGGCTGGCTGCCGTGCGCCCTGAACACGAACGAATGGTTTCTGCGCACCTTCGAGCCGAAGGCGAGTTGCGATTTCAGCGCGCCCACCCGGCAGGCGTTCCACGCGCATCTCGCGGCAGGGGAGCGGGATGCCCCGGAGAACCCGGTGCCCTCCCCCGGGGTTTGCGCGGGCCCGGGATACGGGGAGTTTCTGACCGGGACCGACGGGGCGCTTGCCGAGGAGTTTTCGCTCTGGCTGAACCGCCGCGTCGCCGGTATCGCGCTCAATCTGGCCCGGGCGATCCGGGAAGCCACCGCCGACCGCCCGAAGCTCATCGGCCTCTTCTACGGTTACAGCGTGGAACTGAGCTACTTTCAGGATCTCGCGCACTCCGGGCATCTCGCGCTTGAGCGCGTGCTGGCGAGCCCGGACGTCGATTTCCTCTGCAGCCCGTGTTCCTACCGCTTCCGTGCGGACGAGTGCGATCACCGGCCCATCACCGTGCTCGGCCCCTTTGCCGATTCCGCCGCCGCCCGGGGCAAGCTGGTCTTCGCGGAAGACGATCATCATCCCATGTTCTCGCGGACGCGGCATCCCGGGCTCTCCAGTCGCGATCCGTGGCATGACGAGATGACCTTCCGCAACGCCCTGGGCCGCGCGCTCACCGGCGGCCAGCAGTTGTGGTGGTACGCGCTGGGCACCGAATGGTTCCGGGAGCCGGAGCGTCAGGCAATCGTCGGCGGCCTGCACCGGATGGCTCTGGAAGCGATCGCCAGGGACCGCTCCCCGGTGGCGGAGGTGGCGGTGATCGTGGACGAACGGAGCGTTTCGGCGATGCGGCTCAACGCCCCTTTCCAGAGAGAACTGATCCTCGAAAGCTTCGGGGCCTGCGCCGCCGCCGGGGTGCCCATCGAATGCCACGAACTGCAATCGTTTCTCGATCACGTCGATCCGGCCCGCTTCAAGGTCGTTATTTTTCTCAACCTGTTCCTGACCGATGCCCAAACGCGGCTCAAGCTGGAGCGGCTCAGGAGCGCCGGGCGGACCCTGATCTTTCAGTTTGCCCCCGGGCTCCTGACCGGTGCGCCCGGGGAACGGGCGTTTTCGCCGGAGCAGGCCAGCCTCGTGGCCGGGATGACGCTGGAGGAAGCGGGTGCCGAAGTGCCGCTGACGGTATGGATGGACCCGGAGCGGATTCCGATGGCCGATGGCGAAGACATCCGCTTTGGCTGGATCAACCCGGAGATGCCCGCCTCGCCGGTGCTGGCCGTCACCGATCCGGAGGCGGAGCCGCTCGGCTTCCTGCACACGGGGCGGGTGGGATTCGCCCGGCGTCGGCATGCGGAGTGGACCGCGATTTTCAGCGCCCCGCCCCACATCCCTCCCGCCGTGTTGAGGGCGATCTTCAGGGAAGCGGGGGTCGCGATCTACGCCGATTCAAACGAAGTCATTTACGCCAATCAATCGCTTTTGGTCTGCTGCGCCTCCTCCCGGGGGAAAAAGACGCTCACGATCCCCGGTCATCCGGATCTCGTGGACGCGTTGAGCGGCGAGCGCATCCGGCCCGTTGACGGCAGGCACCATCTCCCGATGAAACGGCACGAAACCCGGATTTTCTGGAGGGAGCGGAGCCCTGCCGATCGCGATTGAGCCGCCAAGGAGCCCGCGCGCCCGGGGAAGCGTCATTGCTCCGGAAAGCGTTGGGCCACTTCTCGGCGGGTCGGCATCCCGGCCTGCGCTCCGTGTCGGGTGACGGCGAGGGCCGCCGCCGCGACGGCCCGGCGGGCGGCGGCTTCCAGCGAAAGCCCTTCGGCCAGGCCGACGCTCAACCACGCGGTAAAGCAATCCCCCGCGCCCACCGTATCGACCGGCTTCACCCGGGGGCTCGCGATCCGGCGCATCCCGTGTTCATCGGCGATGAGCGCGCCCCGCGCGCCGAGCGTGATCACCACCTGGCGGCAACCCATGGCGAGCAATTCCCCGGCGGCGGCCCGTGGATCGGCCCCGGTATCGGTTCCGGCGAGGATCGCCGCTTCGTGTTCATTGGGGACGAGCGTATGCACCAGCCGGAGCAGGGAGCGGGGGAGCTTGCGGGCGGGAGCGGGGTTGAGGATGAAAGGGACGTCCGCCGCCGCCGCGCACCGGGCCGCCTCCTTCACCGCCGCGAGCGGCACTTCGAGCTGGGCCACCACGGCGCGGCTCCTGCGGATGAGCGGGAGGGCCTTTTCCACCTCCTGCGGCGAAAGAAGATCGTTGGCGGACCGGGCCACGGCGATCATGTTCTGCCGTTCCCGGCCGCCGAGCAGGATCATCGCCACGCCGCTGCCCGCGCCGGGCTTCGCGCGAAAGAAGCGGGTGTCGATCCCCTCATTCCGGAGCGCGGCGCGTGCGCGTTTGCCCCAGTCATCCCGCCCATGCACTCCCACAAAGGCGACACCCGCCCCGGCGCGCGCCGCCGCCACGGCCTGATTGGCCCCCTTCCCCCCGGCAAACGATTCGCACGCGCCACCCATCAGCGTTTCCCCCGGTTCGGGAAGGCGTTTGCACCGGATGACGAGATCCGTGTTGGAACTGCCGATGACAACGATGCGGGGAGCGCGGGGGTGGGGCTTCCTGGTCTGCATGGCTTATGACTGATACAGGCTAACGGTTTCCCCGGCGGGAGGCAAAAGATTCCGGCGCGACCGGATGCCGGTGATTTTCTTGAAGCGAAATCACATATGATATATCGTGCCGGTATCGACTTTTCCAAATCCGTAATGAGAGTTTCCCAGGCATCCATCAGCCAGCAGGTCGGCGTCTCCCGAACCGCCGTCAGCCATGTTCTCAATGGTCGGGAACATATGGTGAGCGAGGAGACGCGGCAGCGGATCATGGAGGTGGTGGAGGCGAGCGGCTACCACCGCAACGCCATTGTCCGCGCGTTGAAGACAAGCCGCTCTCACGTGATCGGCATTGTGGTGGCGGAGGCGGCTCTTTCCCGCTTCGCCGATCTGATCCATCATGTCGAACGGGCCGCGCGGCTCAAGGGATTCCAGTGTTTCCTGCGGCAGACCAAAGGGGAGGCCGAAGCGCTTGAACGAAGCTTCGCCATGCTGCGGGAATACCGGGTGGACGGGTTGCTCCTGCTCGCTTCAGGGCTTTCCGCAAAGGGGGGGCGGAAATTGCCGGGGCGGGGTTTCCCCTTCGTCTCCATTGATCCGCTGGGCGAAGAGGGCAAGGGGGCGTGGGTCGGGTGCGATCATTTCCAGGCCGGGTGGCTGGCGGCGCGGCATCTTCTGGAGCAGGGCCACCGGCGGATTCTTTTTCTCGGCGGGCCGGACGAGCGGCTCGGGCACCGGCTCAAGGGGTACCGCCGGGCGCTGGCGCAAGCCGGGATCGCCGAAGAGGAGGCTCTGGTAAGGGCGGAAGGCGTTTTCACCTTTGCCGAAGGCCGTGCGGCGGCGGAGCGGCTGCTGGAGCGGCCCGGAGACTGGACGGCGGTGATGACCTCTTCGGATTTCGTGGCGGCGGGACTCATCCAGCGCTTCTCCGAGGCGGGATACCGGATTCCCCGCGACTTCGCCGTGATCGGGTGCGGCGATTTCGGGCTCTCCATCATGGCCACCCCGGCGCTTACCACGATTGATCTCCGCCTGGCCGAAGTCGGTGCGGCGGCCCTGGAGATGCTGATGGCGCAGATCGAGGGCCGCGAGGCTCATCCCGCCCCCCGGATGATCGAGCCGCAGCTACGGGTGCGGGAGAGCACCGCTCCGGTCCCCGATGCGGGCAGGCGCACCGGGGGAATGCGGGGTTTCACCGCTTCGGCGCGCGCCACTTGACCAGCCGCCGGTTGCCGGTATCCGCCACGTAGATCCATTCCCGCCCGTCCGCGTCCGTGATCGTGGCGATGCCGACGGGGGTGTCAAATCGCCACGGCCCTTCGCTGCCAAAGGCGCCGAAGACCTGTTGCATCGAGCCGCTGCCATCAAAGCGCATGATCTGGTGCCGAGTGGCATCGGTGACCCAGAGATCGCCGCGCCCGTCCATGGTGATCCCGGAGGGGTTGCGCAGATCGACATAGCCCGGGGCCGCGCTTTTGAGGCGTTGGGTGATCCAGCGCGGGTTTCCCCCGGCATCGAGGCGCGCGATCTTCTGGCTCGCGCCCCCCGCGATGAGGAGGTCGCCCTGCGCCGTCCGATGCAGGCCGTAGCCCCCGCGCGCGGAACCTCCGGCATCGAAGAGAAGGCGGGTCTTGCCGTCCGTGGGCGAGAACTGGTGGATCGCCAGGTGGTCGCCTCCCTTCTCGCTCCTGAGCCAGACGATCAGGTTCCCTTGCGCATCAGTCTCCAGATCGCTGGCGACGGCGTGGCCCCCTTCGTAAAGGGGTTTGCCGCCGTTGAGCGGTTCCGGGGCGGCCCAGCCGTCGCCCTCCGGTGCACAGCGGAAGAGGTGGATGCCGCGCGGGTTCCCGCTCCAGTTGGAACTGAGGTAGAGGGTGCCGTCCGGGGCGAAGGCAAACGATTCAAAGGAGGGGCGGTCGCGGCGGAACCCGGGGTCGTGGGCGATTTCCACCCGGTCCGGGGTGCCGGGGGTCAGCCGCATCAGCTTCCCGTGCGCCCCGAAGTAGAGCTTGTCATCGCGCGCCTTGATCTGGGTGTAGCCGCCGAGGCTGGCGGTTTCGACTTCGTTGAGGGCCTCCATGAACCCTTCGCCCGCCATCACCCCCTGCCCGGCGATCTCGTAGAACCGGGCGATGATCCCTTCGGTCGGCTCCCGAAAGCCGACGGCCAGAACCCCGTCCGGACGAAAGGCAAAGGCGCTGGCTTTTACCGGGAAGGAGGCCTGCCATGCCTCGGTAAAGCCGTTGCCGGTGCCCGCGTCAAAGGCATGAATGCGTCCTGAAGCCTCATCCAGAGCCAGCAGCAGCGTTCCGTCGGGCGAAAAGGCGAGGCGGCTCAGGTTCACGGAAATGGCGGTTTCCGTTCCGGATGGGGAAACCAGTTTTCCGCTGAAAGCCAGGCAGATGCCGCCCTTCGCATCGAAGGCGGCCCCGGTGGCCGCGAGCGGGGAGAGGGAGCGCAGCATCGCCCCGTCTTCGGCGTAGAGGTAAGTCCCCGTCCCCTCGCCGGAACGGCAGGCGATCACGATTTCCCCGCCGGGGCCGGTGGCCAGAAGGTCCGCCGGTTGTCCGGGAAGGGAGAACCCTTGCCGGGCGGAGGCGAGGGCGGCTCCCGTTTTGCCGTCGTAGAGAACCGGCGCGCCGGTCCCCGCCTGAATGACCAGCCGTCCCCCCGGGAGAGGCCGCAGCCGCCCGGCTTCCATCCGCCGGGGCGGTGTCAGAACGGCGCGGCGGATGTCGCCCCGGTCAAACTCGTACGGGGCAAAGAGCGGAAGCGGCGTCCACCGGTCTTCGCGAAGCCGGAGCACGGTTTCGCCCGAGGTCACCCAGAGCGTTCCTTCCGCATCAAAGGCAAGGTCCGCCACGGTATCGAGCCGGTCCCGGCCCTCTTCCAGAGCCGGTTCGGGCGGGGCGGCCGGTTCCCGCCACAGGGGTAGGAGGCCGTGCGGCTCACTGCGTTCGAAGAGGCCCTGCGGATAGATTCCCGAAGTGGCGTAAACCTGCACGGCTGCCGTCCGCCCCAGTTGCGAGCGCACCGCGTGCCATTCCTTTTGCCCGAAGGCCCCGATCGCCGCATCCAGGGCGGCCAGGGCGGCTTCCCGGTCCGGCAGGGTGGCTTCCGGCACGAGCCGCCGTTCCGCCACGGCCTGCCGGATTTCGGCAGCGGCGGCGACCAGCGGCTTGAGCTTGTCGATGTAGTCCGCGGGAACCTCCACGCCGAGGGTTCCAATCTCCGCCCCGGCGTCCGCGCGGAAGGCCCGGAGCATGAACGGCTCCAGCGCAAGCGGTCCCTCCTTGAGGGGCGCGGGCGAATCGTCCACGGCGGAACGGACCGCGCCGCCTTTCACTTCCAGCGTTGCTTTCACAGGCACCGGAAGCCGGTTGACCAGATAGAACCAGAGCGTTCCGTCTTTCTCCCGGTGTTGCCAGAGGGCTACGGGATCGCTCTCCCGGCGTTCGAACGGGACGGCGGGGAGCGCCCGGTATTCCCGCAGGAACGGGGTGATCACCCCCGGCGTGCCGAAGATCCAGCCGCTCCCGCCATTGGAGATGAAGGCGCTGTCGCCCTCCGCCAGCGCTTCGGAGAACAGGCTCCGTTCGTTGAGCCCGGAAGGGAGGTTGGCGTCAAAGGCGGAACCCTCGGCAGCGCCGAATTTCGTCCAGTCGAGGTTCCGGTTGACTTCGAAGTAGCTTCCGTAAATGCCGTAACCGCGTCCCGCAAGCCGCGCGATGGCGTGAATCGAAGGGTCGCGGCTGCTGTCGTTCTCCCGGGCATCGGCTACCGGGGTGGAAAAGCGGCGGCCATAGGCGCCCGCCGCCGGGATGATGACAATCCCCGGTTCCCGGGCGTATAGCTCCGGGTCCATGCCAACATCCCGCATCTGCTCAAGCGTGTCGTTGCTGCGCACGGCGGCGGCGCTTTGCCCGAACCAGTTGAAATAGAGCCGCGCGGTCGGTTTCGCCTCCCGGATGCGGGCAAGCAGCCGCTGGTGATAGGCGAAGAGCGACTGGCTGCGCCACCGGTTCCAGCGTTCGGATTCCGGGCCGGTCAGGTAACGGTAACGTTCACCGAAGCGGCCCGGATCGCCCGGTCTGCCGGGAACGCGGACGCCCGTTTCGGATTCAAACCGGGCCACGCTCCAGTCGTCGTAACCCCATTCAATGCCGGGCAGCGCGTTCCAGCCCTGAAACTGCCACCCCAGCATCATGCGCGAGGAGATCCCGGCGAACGACTCGCAGTCCGCCAGGGAATCGGCCAGCTCTCCGAGGACGGAGAGATACATCTCCTGCACGCGGGGATGAAGCGGGTTGTACAAAAAGCGGCTCCAGCTCAGCTTGGTTTCCCCCTTGTTGCTGCGGAGAATGAGTTCCTCCGCCTCCGGCGAGGCGAAACAGGTTTCGAGCCGGCGCTTGCCGTCCTCGAACCGTTCCTCCGTCCAGACCCCCATGATCTCGCGGTCAAACCACCGCTGTCCCGAAAGGTGATACTCCGGGACAAACGCGCTCCCGTATTTTTCAGCCATCAGCGCGCCGATCCGCACCTGATGGACGGGCGTGCTGAAATACCCTTCCAGAATGCGGCTCGGGTAGTGATTGCCCTGATAAACGTTGATGGTCGGGAACATCAGGTTCGCCCCAAGGTAACGGTTCCACTGGCCCCAGCGGTCGAACGTCTTCATGTCTTCGGCGACTCCCTCCTTTTCTCCGCCGAAGAATTTCCGCCAGCGTCCGTTTTCCTCGAAGTAAAAGCCCATCCGCCGTTCGCGCGTCGCCCCGAGAGAAGCGGCGGGCAGCCCGGAGATGACCTGATCAATCCGGATGCGGGAAGCCGCCGCCTTCAGGCCGGGAACCAGATTGACAACGGCGACGACGACCTCCTTCGTCCCCCGGGGGTAGAAAAACGCTTCATGGGTCTGCATGGTGCGGGTGAGCGGGTACTGGTCGCCCGTCTCCACCCCGCCGGTATTGACGGTGCCATCCTTGCCGCTGCCTCCCGGCGGATTGTCGTTGAGCCAGAAACCCATGGTGCGCCGTTCGTCATCGGGATACTCCACGGTGATGCGGTAGAGCTGCTGGGTCTCCGGGAGATCAAACCGGAAGGAGAACCCGTCGAGCCCCCAATGGCCATCCCCGTCGCGCCCGAGCCCGGACGATTCCCGGTAGCGGCCAAACGGTTTTTCGACGATCCGTGTCGCCCCATCCTTTTCGATGAAATGATGATCGGAGGCCGTGCAGTCGATCTCGATCACGGGGCGGGTCTCCAGCTTCGTGGCGGGCGCGGTGGTTTGCCTGGTATCCACGGCGACAAACGTCCCCGCCTTCAGGTCCGCCGGACGCGAAAGCCTGCCGTCGAGGTTGATCAGCAGCGTGTAGTATCCCTCAGCCGGAAAGATGAGCGAAAGGGTCTGCTCCACCGGAGCGTCCCCCGCCGGGAATTCGAGGGTCGGCTGGTCCGTCACTTCCCCCGTGGCTTCGTTGCGGACGACCAGATTGTAGCGGAGCGCTTTTCCGGAGCCACCGCCGGTGAACGTGACGGGGACCGGCTCACCCACGCGGATCACGTTGTGGCTCACCCCGGTGGCGCGGATGGAGGCTTCCGGGCGGCCCCCGGCGGGAACCAGCTCCCACCCTGAGGGGAGCGTGCCCGGGTGAGTCACCCGCAGCACCCGCAGCGTGTGCCGCCCCCGGGGCAGCCAGAGATTGGCTTCCTTGAAGCGTTTGTCCTCCCCGTCCTCTTTTTCGGAGACGGCGTGCCAGAGGATCGTTTCTCCATCGAGCCGGATCGTCCGCGTCCATTGCGGTGGCATTCCGCGGAGCCAAAGCTCGTACCAGCCGGTTTCGGCAACCTCGAAATCGTACTCCAGCCAGCCGCCCACGTTGCGGAAATCCCCCCGCTGGCGGGCTTCCTCCTCCTGTTCCGGGGAACCCCAGTTGAGTCTGGATCGCTCAAAGCTCCACCCTTCGCGGGTGAGCGCCGGTTCCACGCCGGAAGCGGAGAGCAGGGAGGCGAGCAGCAGGAGCAGGGCGCGTTTCATCATTGGATCAGTGCTTGCGAATCCATTTCACCCCTTCGGTGGCCAGCGGCCAGTCGTCGGTGCGGAAGATCGGGCACGGCAGCCCGGCCCGGTTGAAGAGATTCCCGCCGCTCGGCGTTTCCTCGCTGGCGTAGCGGACGGCCACCGGCTCGGGCACTTCCGGGGATTGGACGAGGACGGTTTCCCCGTCGATCTGCGCCTCCGCCGTGTGCCAGCGGCGGTCTTCCCCGGCGATCTCAAACCCGCCCAGCCTGCCTCCCGGGGCTTCCAGCCCGCCCCCGGCATGATCGAAGGAGAGGCGGATCGCCCCCGGTTCCTTTTTCAGCGAACGGTAGACCGGGCCGGACCACGGGATCTTCTCCCCGTAAACATTGGCCAGCGCGGCCAGGGCAAACCGATGGCCCACGGGGAGCTTGTCCCGGTAGTGCACATCGTCCTCCGGGCGCATCAGATCGTAGGTGGCGATCATCGCCGAGTGCGGAATGTTCCGGCCGGCCTCTCCCTGCACCCATTTGATCTCCGCCGCGCGATGGTCGCCCGGATCACCTTCGTGCGGTTTGCCCGAGCCGTAGGAAACCTGCGCGTAGAGGAAGGGGAGGGCGGGATCGTTCCAGAGCGAGCGCCAGTCCGCCACCATCGCGGGAAAACGGACGGCGTATTCGGCGGCCATGCCGCCGTCGGATTCTCCCTGATACCAGAGGAACCCGCGCACCGGGAAGGGGGCCAGCGGTTCGACCAGCGCCTCGTGAAGGAGGGCGGGCCGGTTCGGGGCGCGGATTTCGCGCGTCAGCGCCGGGGCGGGCTTCGGTTCGGCGGCGCTCGCGCTTTCCCTGCGCCATTTGCGGATCGCCCCCTGAAGATCGAGCAGATGCTGGAGTTCCGGCACTCCCTGCGCCTCGTCCGCTTGCGCCACTTCCAGAATGGGGCGCAGGGAGGGATTCTCTTCGTGGGTTTTGCGGCCGGTCCAGGTGGTGATCATCGTGCCGCCGCGTCCGATGCAGATGATGCCGACGGGGACATCGAGCGCCCGGTAGAGTTCCGTGCCGAACACAAACGGAATGGCGTACCACTGTTCGGAATGTTTCCGTTTTTCAACGAAGTCGATCTCCTGCCAGCCGGTGGAGATTTCCCGGCGGCCCGAGGCGCTCCGGCGATCAAAGATTCGTGATTGCCGCACGAGCGGGAATACCGCGTCCTTCACCCGCTCCTCCCCGCCGATCGCGCCGTGCGCGCTGCCGCCGGTGTTGGATTGGCCGCCCAGAATCCAGACTTCGCCCACCTGCACGTCCTTGCAGACGACCTCCTGCCCGTTGCATTCGGCCACGAGTTCATGCGGTCCCCCGGCTTCGAGCGGAGCGAACGTCACCTGCCATTGCCCGTTTTCATCGGCTGTCGCTTCCTCGTTCCGGCCCGCGAGCGAGACGCGCACGCCCGCTCCCGCCGGAGCGTGCCCCCAGATCGGCAGCGGCTTTTCCCGTTGCAGGATGACGCCGTTGACAAACATCCCGGCAAGGGCGAAATCCCTCTCCCTTGCCGGCTCCCGCGCCGGAGCGGCGAGCAGGAGCCCTCCCTTGAGATCGGAGGGCCGCAGCAACGTCCCGTCCACCCGGGCCAGCAGGCGGTAAAGCCCTTCGTGTTCCAGGCGCACCGGCACTTCCCTTGTCTGCGGCGATCCTCCGGCGGGGAAGGCGACCCTGCCCACTTCGGTGAGTTCGTCCGTCTGTTCGTTCTGAAGGAGCAGTTCGTACTCCGTGGCGCCCTGGCCGCCGCCCCCGAGGATCGAGAGGGTGACGGTTTCACCGGGCGCGGCGATCCGGGGCTTCGCCTGCGTCAGCCGCAGGCAACCCTCCGGCCCCTGGGCGGGATAGAGCGCCCAGAGCGAGGGTAGCCACGCCGGGGAATTCCACCGGCTGTAGCGCAGGGTGTGTTTCCCCTTTTCAAGATAGAGATTAAGCTCCTTGGTGGCGGGTTGATCCCGTTTGGCTTCCGGCAGCGAATCGTCCGGGGCGAACGAGATGCCCATGCGCGAGACGCTCTCCCCGTCCACCTCCAGATTGCGGGCCCACTCCGGCGGGGCTCCGTTGAACCAGAGTTCGTACCAGCCTGCTTCCGGTACCTCGAAGTCAAACTCCACCCAGCCGGAAAGCCGGATCGGTTCGCGCCCGAGGGGAAGCTCGGCGGCCCGGGCGAGTTCCTCTTTCACCACTTCGGGTGCGGTCACGAACTCCGCGCGGTCGTAATGGCGGGTTTCACGCAACAGGAGCGGTTCCTCCGGCAGCGCGCGCAGCGGGGAGAGGCTCCAGAGGAGGGTCAGGGCGATGCAAAGCGGTTTTTTCATCAGGAAGAAAGGAAGTCAATATTTCAGGGCTTGGGCGGCAGGGCGGAGACGCCCAGGTCATCCGCGTCGGTCAGGAAAGCGGTGAACCAGCATTGCATGGAGCCGCCCTGGTTTTTGATCAACAGGCGGTTCACCCCCTTTTTCAGCCGGATCGGGACCGGGCGCGGTTTCCATCGGTTGAACCAGGCCCCCGTCGCTTCCTGCGAGGCGCGGTCCCCCCCGGGCTTGAGGAGTTCGCCGTTGAGGTAGGCGTTGGCCCACCAGTCCGTGCCGATGTAGAGCAGGGCGTCGCGTTCATCCGGGCTGGTGATGAAGGTCTGGGCAAAGCCGAAGTCGTTTTTGACGATCCCGGCGCGCGGGGAAAAGTTGACTCCCTTTTCCTCGTTCTTGCCAATGATTTCGGTGGCCTGCCGCCAGCGCAGTTCCTCCCCTGCGCCATTCCGGTAGACGGCATCGGGAGAGGGATCGGTCTGCGGTGGGTAGACCTCCTCCATTCCCTTGCGCACGGCGGCGTCGGATTCGGCCCCGAGATGGGCGCTCCAGTGCGAGGCAAAGGGGCCGACGCTGGACCAGAGCGTGGTGGAGAGGGGGCGGAGCCCCGGCGAGAGCCGCACGGCGTAGAGACCGAAGGGATCGGGCCGCTCAATGGAGAGGCGCACTTTTCCCTTCGGCAGCGTCACCGCCGGGTAAACGGTTTTCTCTGGGGTGCCGCCACCGCCCGAGACCATCGGGACCGGCAGGCTTCGCCCGTTGAGGGTGACGGCCATCGTACCGGGTTTTTCCGCCACGTGGCCGACGCTCAGGCGGTACGGCCCGGGGGCGGGGACGTCGAGTTCCAGCACGATCCCTTCGGGACCGCTCCGGATCACTTTCACGAAGCTCCAGAGCGGGTTGAACTCTTCCGAGCGCGCCATCGCGGCCCCGCTTTCCGCGAGGACGAGCGGCTCCAGCGCGGCGGCGTCCAGAAACGGTTCGTCGGGGTCGAAGCGGTCCGCCTTCAACGGTTCGAGCCGGTCCGGGAAGCGGGCTTCCACCTGCCGCGCCGGGTAGTTGCCGAGCTTTTCATAGACGGCCATCATCGGCGCGGAGGAGAGAACCGTCCGCGCCCGCCACCAGGCATCGTGGGAGAGCGCCTCCCAGGCTGTTTCGAGATGCCGGGAGAACACCGCCTTTTCCTCCGGGGTGAATGACTGGCGGAAAGCGCCGCTTTCCATCTCCTTGCGGCAATCCTCCGCGAAGGCGAGCCGTTCACGCACGAAGCGGATCGCCTCCTGCGGGACGCTCGTGTGCGCTTCGGCGATGGCTCCCCGCTTCGGGGCGCTGAAGGCCCGGAGTTCCCACGGTTCGAGCCGCAGCGTGAGCGTCCCGTTTTCGGGCCGGATCGTTTCCCCGGTGCCGAGGCGGGTGAGCGTCGGCGCGTTTTCAAGTTTCAGGGTGATCTCCACCGGGTAGCGTTCGCGGTTCACGGCGTAGAAGAGAAACGCCGATTTCCCCGCATGGCTCCAGAGCGCCACGGGATCGCGGGCAAGCGGAACCGGCGCGAAAGGCACCCGCGGCAGGCTGGAGAACTCCGCCATCCAGCGCGACCAGGCGTCGCGACGCCCCGGCAGGAGCGGGTAGCCTCCGTCGCGGAAGATCATCGTATCCTGTTCGGCCAGCACGGTGGAGAAACGCTCCAGCGCGGCGTCCCCGGCGGCATCGGAACTGGAGCAGTACCACCACCGCTTGAGCGGCATCCCGAGTTCCGCGAGCGGAAACTCATCGCCATGCTCCTGATAAAGGCCAAAGGGGGCGTAGCCGCGGATGCGGTTGAACCCGGAGGCGATGTACTCCGGATCGGAAAACTTGTCGTAAGCATCCTGATCGGCCAGGTAGGTGCGCGTCTTGCCCCGGCCATACCCGCCGGCGGGAAGGAAGGCGATCGTTTCCTCTTTGCCGAGGGTGGCGAGGTCGATCCCCATTTCGTCAAGCCGTTGGGCGATGGATTCGGGCACGTTCGGCTGGTGCGCTTCATCCGTCCGGGCATTGCCGCAGAGGAAAAGGAGGGCTCCGGGATGGTTCTTGCCGATCCGGGCCGCGAGCCGCCGCAGGTAGTCGCTCACGCGCCCCTTGCGCCACGCGATCCATTGCGCCCGCATCGGTTCCGCCGTCAGGAAGCCGTAGCGTTTTTCAAAGCGGGCGGGATCGTCCGCCGCCCCGGGCACGCGCACGCCGGTGTCGGCCTCGAACTGGCCGATCGTCCAGTCTTCATAGCCCCAGTTGAGGCTGGTGAGACCGTAAAGGCCGTCCCAGTTCCAGGAATCAAGCCGCCCGGCGAGGCCGACGAAGGAACGGGTATCGGCCAGGGAATCGGCCAGTTCGCCGTAGATGTCGATCATCCGTTGCTGCACATGGGGGTGCAGGATGTTCCAGAGCGGGAAAAGGCCGCCCCGGTTGCGGGCCTCCCCGCCGTTGTAACCCCACCACGAGGTGGTGTAGCATTCGCTTGGGTCCGCCGCCCCTTCCGTCATGACATGCGCGTTGAAATAACGCTGGCGGGCGAGAAAAATCTCTCCCACATAGCCGAGCCCGTATTTTTCGCACATCAGGGCGCTCAGGCGCGGCAGGTGATTGTCGCCAAGCAGGTAGCCTTTGAGAACCTGTGAATCGTAGGTGGCCTCCTGATAGGCGACCACCGATGGCCAGAAGGCGTTCATCCCGGTGTAGGCGGCCCACTGGATCGTCCGCTGGAGGCCGATGTAATGGCGCAGCGCGGGGTCAATCCCCTCCGGAGTGTTGAAATGGGTGTGCCAGCGCTTGGGCTCCTCCATGTAAAGGCCCACCAGCCGCCCCTGAGCGGAATCGGCGCGGACCTGCGCGGGGAGCGGCCCGGTGACGCGGTAGACGCGGATGCGCGAGGCGGCGGCCCGTTTGCCGATGCGCCCGCTGGTGAGGCCCAGGTGCATCGCCTTGCCATTGGGCCAGAACATCACCCGCTCGGTCAGCATCCGGTTGCTGAGCGGGAGGTTCCCGCCGGTTTCCCAGGCGAAGGTGGGCGGGAGGTAGCCGGTCTTCTTTTCCTTGTCGAGCACATCGACGATGGAGACGCAGACCGAGCGCCAGTCGTCGTCCGGGTGGTCGATCTCGATGACATAGGGAACCCCCGCCTGCGGCAGATCGAAGAGATAGGCAAAGCCGGAGAAATTGTGGATCTCGGTGACCGCGTTCGGGTTGGTCTCCGGGCCGAGGCCGTCGCCTCCCTCGCGGTAACGGCCCGCGGGCGATTCGCTCACGCGGCTCGCGCCGTTGGCTTCCCAGAAGTTGACTCCCTTCTCCACCGGCGCGCCGTTGAGCGTTCCGGCCACGCAGTCAATCTCGTACACGAGTTCCATCGGCGCGTCGGCTCCGGCCTTCGCCTGCGGGCGGTGTTCCGTGTCGATGACGTAGTAGGTTCCGGCGAGAAACTCGCCCCGGGAGAGAAGCTTTCCGTTCGCCTTGGCGTGGAGGGAGAAGGCTCCCTCCTCATCGGCGGGGATTTCCACCCGCCGCTGCTCAAAACGCTCCGAGGCGGGAAAGGCGACCTTGGCCACGGTCTGGCTCGCGCCGGTTTCGAGGTTGATGCGGACGAGTTCAATCTCCGTTGCCGGGCCGTGGCCGCCGGTGAGGATCACCGGCAGTTTTTCCCCCTTGCGCCGTTCCAGCGGCCCGTCCACGCGGGCGCGCAGCCGGTGGGCCGCCCCCTCCGCCGCGGGGCGGATTTCCCAGGCCCGGGCCATCCCCTGCGGGTGTCCCATCCGGCCCACCCGCTCAATGCGCAGGGTGTGTTTTCCGGCCTTGAGCGCCAGATTCGTTTCCTTGCTCCAGCCGTCCGTGGTGATTGATTCGAGTGGGATGCCGAGCAGCTCCGCCGCCGATTTCGGGCTGGCCCCGAAGGCGAGGGAAACCCGCTCGCCATCCACGAAGATCTCGCGGGCAATCTCCGGGTTGTTCTGGAGGAAAAGATTGTACCACCCGTCGGCGGGGACTTCGAAATCGAACTCCACCCAGCCGCTTCCCTTCAGCGGTCCCTTGCCGGGGTCTTGCCAGTCCGGAGGGCTGAGTTCCACGCCGCCCCGGTCGGGCTCCAGAAGCGGTTTTCCGGTTGTTGAGGGAGACTCCGCGGCCATGACGGCAGAGCACAATACACCTGTGATGCTCGCGGCCAGGGCCGCGAACCTGAGATAAGGGATCATAGAATCGGGGAAGGGATCAGCGTTTGCGACGGCGGTAGAGGAGGAGGGCTCCGGCTCCTGCCGCCATCAGCAGAAGATTGGAGGGTTCGGGAATCGCCGTGACGGCCATCACCTGAAGGGTCAGGTCGTTGCTGCCCAGCCCGCCGCTGTAGCTGACAAGGTAGGTCACGCCGTTTTCATCGAAGCTCAACCCATCGGCCAGGTTGGAGAAAGCGCCCGCCACGGGCGAATCCGTACTGCTCATGAGGGTGAAAACATCGCCGACCCGCACGCCCGTGCCGTTGCCAAGATCGGTAAAGGAGAAGAGCGCGTTGGAATCAATCGAGATGGAGGCGGCGCTCACGGAATCCGCCGTGCCAAGCGTGGTGTTGATCTCGAAGCGGAACACCGCGTCCGAACGGAGCGAAAGCGCGCCGCCCACGCTCAGGTGACCGATGCCGCCGTCGCCGGGGGTGAGCCCCGCGTCTCCGCTGCCGGAGGCGTTGCCGATGGTGACATTGCCGGAGGTGGAGCCGGTGCCGCCGAGGTTTCCCGCGTTCACCACCAGGGGGGCCGCGTACGAACCGTTGAGGATCAGCGTTCCCCCATGCACGGTGGAGACAGGGGTGAACGTATAGGTTCCCGTCAGCTTCCACGTGCCGCTTCCCTGTTTGTCGATCGACCAGGCATTCATGGATGCGGCGAAGATGCCGTCCCCCGCCCCGGTCAGGTAAAGGCGGCGGTCGTTGGCGCTGGTGACCGTGGCGGTGTTGGAGAGGTTGAGCAGGCCGCTTTCCGAGGAGATATAGGTGCCGGTGGTGATGTTGCGCAGATCAAGGGCTCCGCCATACTCATTGTTGCCGCTGACGTTGACGAGCGCGCCCGACTGCCCGTCGGCTCCCGCTCCCGTAAGGCTCAGGGCTTCGGCTCCGATGGTGATGCCTCCCTGGAGACGCAGGGTGCCCCCATTGGATACCGTGGTCCCGCCCGTGGTGGCCCCGAGGGCGGTGTTGTGAGCGGCGGTGAGGACACCGGAGGTGACCGTTACCGCGCCCCGGAACGTGTTTGCCCCGGAGAGGGTCTGGCTGCCGCTCCCGGTGAGCTCAAAGGTGAGGCCGATGGCTCCCAAGGCCAGGGTGTCAGAGATGACGCCGCTGAAAGCGTAGGTGCCGCCGCCGCCCAATGTCAGTGTGCGGCCTGAATTGCCGGTGGGAGCGCGGTCCAGGATGCCTCCGGCACCCTGAAAGTCCGAGAGCCCTCCCGCCGTGTAGCTGGAGTTGCCCATGCGGAGGGCGCCCGCCGCGCCGATATAAAGCGTGGTGTTGTTGTTGAGGCTTCCGTTGAGGTAAAGATCGCCCTGCCTGACGACGACATTACCGCCGAAACCGCTCTGGGCGCTGGAAATGTTCACATAGCCGGTCGCCCCCGCCTGATTTTCCACGATCAGGTTTCCGTTGCCGGTGAGGGCCGATTGGATTTCCAGCCAGTTGTTGCTCGCCACTCCCATGACGAGATCGCCATCGAGCTTGAGCCCGCCGGAGAGACGGGTATTGGAGGTTTCCGGTGCGGTGGTCAGGGAACGGACGCCGGTGGAACCCGCCGCCACTTCAATGACGTTGGCGGTGATGGCCGGGTTCGCGCTCCGCCCGTTGAGTACCAGATGGGCGTCCGCCGATCCGCTGGTGGCTCCGATGATCACCTTCCCGGTTCCCAGGGCGTGTTCGGCACCCGTCGCGCCCGAGCTGTTGCTGCCCATGGCGGTGACCGTTCCGGAGAGGATGGAGAGGCCGCCGCTGAAGGTGTTGTTGTTGCCGCCGGGGTCGATCACCAGGTTTCCGCCATCACGCACGACGACGTGGCCCGCCCCTTCGAGAATCTGCCGGATGCGCACTTCGCCCCCGCCGGCGATCTCCAGTTGATGCGTGCCGAGGTTGACTCCTTCGTCGAGCACCAGGGCGCTTGTGGCCTGATTGGTCCAGCCCTGTGCGGCTCCGAGGGCACCGGCGGTCGCGATCGTGGTAGTGCCGGAGCCCGCCCGCTTGAGGATGCCTTCCGCGCCGATGCCAAGCCCCGTGCCCGAAAGGGTGAGCGCCCCGGTTTCCAGAACGTCGTCCCCGATCTCCAGCCCGGCGATGCTCCGCGCGCCCGCGTCGGGTTGTTTGTTGGTGTAGCTGGCAAGCCGGAACCAGGCGATGTCGCTGGTGAGATCATCCAGCGGCGCGGTGCCGCCCCAGTTGTCGCCAAGGCTCCAGTCGCTTGAACTGGTGGGCGGATTCCATTCCCGTACGTCCGCCTTGGCGGTTTGTAGCCCGGCAAGAGTAACGACAGCCACGGCAAGCCATGATTGTCCCGTCGCGTGAAAAATGGGGGTGCGCATAGGTTGTTGGGCGGAATCTATCATATGTGAGTAATCGGGCAAGAAAAAATTCCGGGTTGCTTTTTCTCAGGGTGAAAAAGGCCGTTCTTCGAGAATGCGCCATTTGTAAAAGGTTTCCAGATTGGGAAGATCCACGGGCGAATCCGTCGCGCCGGGGTAGTCGGGAATATCGGGGTTGTCCGCGGCGATGAAGCGTTCGATCACGGTGGCTCCCCGGGCTTCCCCGAGCACATGATCGCGCGCTTCATCCCAGGTTCCCACGGGGCTGCGCGGCGATTTCCGCAGGGCCTGCACGCGGTAATGCACGCTGAAGGTGTTGGAGCGGCTCGTGAGCCGCGGGTAAAGCGTGGTGTAGATCCGTTCGCGCAGGTTGTCGCCGGTGAGGGCGTGATCCTTCCAGAAGCCCGAAGCCATCTCCGCCGCGCTGTGGCCTGTGGGGATGATCGGCAGATCGCACACTTCCGAGGCGCTGCGGAAGATTTCCCCGCTCCGGAAGCGGGTCCGCCACCCGGTGAGCGTCGCTTCCGCGTCGATCGGCAGGCGGAAATCGGGATTCTCCGGCGCCACGGTGGCGTAGCTGGTGGCCGGTTTGTAGGTGTTGATCGCGCTGTTGGGAATGGCGGCGAGCCGCTCCGCCTTGAGCAGGGCGTTGAGCCCGGTGCTGCGGGTGACCCAGGTGAAGGGGAGGATCTGGTGGTTGAGATTGATCTTGCCCGCCGTGGAGAAGCGGTCGCTGATGGCGTACGGCTCCACGACCGGCATCCAGAAAAGGTCCATCCAGAGATGGTCCGGCGGGTTGGCGGCCCCCGGGTGGCCCGGCTGCGGGCGGAAGAGAAGCGTCTGCCACGGGATGCCGCGTTGCACGCCGGTGGGCAGCGAGCCGAAGACGCCCGGCGAGGCGATCTGCCGGTTCGGGGAAAAGAAGGTGGTCCCGGCGTCGCTCCATTGGTAGTAGGCATCGAAATAGGGAGTCCTGTTGCTGGCCAGATCGCGGATATTGCCTTCGTCGGGTTTGTTCACGAAGGCCCCGTCCGGGCTCAGGGAGAGGCCGGTGTCGAAATCGCCGGTGGCTTCCGGGGTCTGCGTGGCGTTGGAGGGGATGTCCGGGGCGAGGTAGTTCGGGTAAGTGATCGCGGAGAGGTAAGCGCCTTCCGTGTCGAAGCCGACGGCCCGCCCGGCCGCCGGACCCGCGCCGGTGCCGGACCCGGCGCTCAGGTTATGCGCCATGCGCCGCGTGGCATCGTCGTAATGCGGGTGTTTGACAAAGACGCCTTCGGGAATGTCGTACCGGCCCGCCACCAGCCGGAAATCGCCATGGCCGGGAAGCACGGAGCGCACCGTATCCACCACGGTCCCCGAAGGAAATTCCGCGCGGAAGAAGTCGCCCGCGCCGATGCCTTCGGCCCAGGGGCGTTGTGCGATGTTCGCAAGGCGTCCGGGGAACCCGTCCACCGCCCCGCTGCGGGAGAAGGCCCACCAGTTTTGCTTTGCCGTCTGAATATCCCCCCGCTCGGTGCCGGTGCTCACCAGCTCCGGCAGCGGAAAATCCCCGGAGGGCATGGCGACGCGGATGCGCTGGAGGCAGGTTTCATCCCCGATCGGCCCGGTGGGCGGGTAAATTTCCACCACGAGGGAGCCGCCGCCAAACTGCATGGTCCCGCCCGCCGGTTCGATCCGCAGGGGGATGCTGATGAAGGGATAGGCAAACTCTTTGTTGCCCGGGACATCCCCCGGCAGGTTGCCCCGGGCGGGAGAGACCTGGTTGATGCCGAAAACGCGCCAGCCGGGGCTGCCGCCCCAGTGGGTAAGGTAGGTGGCGACGGCGAAATGGAAGGTGGCGGCTTCGTCGTCGAGGCCCGCCGGGAAGAGGGTCTGGCCCTCCACGCTCAGGCCGTCGAGCCCGGTGATCCGCATCCGGAGGTTCGGAGAAAAGCCGATCCACCCTTGCATCGGTGAAAAAAACTCCGGGACGATGATCGCCTGAACGTAGCGCTGCCGCCCGGAGAGCGGCGGTTCCCCCGCCGCGAAGACGCGGTTGGTGGCCGGATCGTTGCTCCCGGAGGATTCGTCGGCATCCGGCGTGGCGGGGTCGTCCGGCTGCGCGTTGCAGATAAAGCCGATGGCGAGTTCGGAGAAGGTCCAGAAGCGCCCCATTCCAAGGGTGTCGATCGCCCCGGACCGGATGCGCGCCGGTTGCACCACGCCGTTGCCGGCATAGCGGCGGCTGGCGGAGAGCGTGCTGTCGGCCAGATTCGTGGTGCGGATGGAGTCAAAGATTTCCGTCAGGATCTGGCCGGAATCATCGCCGTATTTGGAGGCGAGGGAAGCGCCGAACCCGGGAACGGCTGCCGTCGTCAGATCGCGCAGGTAGCCGTAGAGCGCCTTGTTTTCGTTCAGGTCACTGTCGGCGGTCGGGCTGGCGGCGGTGCGGCGCTGGAAAAAGTAGGAGCGCTCGTTGATGGTGGAAGTAAAGGCGATGAGCCGGTCAAACGCCGTGGTGTAGTTGTTCCACCCGGCAACCGAGCGGTCGTATACCGGCCAGATGGCCACGCGGGGAAGGCTGAAGAGGTTGGTCTCCGGGGCGCGGCTGCGGGCGGTGAGGAAGAAGCGGGCGCGGCGGATCGCTTCCTGTGAAATCCCCGCCTGCGGATTGCGCGCGGCGGTGAAGATGAGTTCATCCACGTTGGCGAAAAGGCGGTCGGCATCCGGGGCGAGCGGGGCGGAGGCGATGGCGGTGCCTCCTTCCGAGCCGCCGCCGACGATCCGCGGAACGATGCCGTAGATCGCATTGGCATCCAGCCCGGGAAACACGGCGGAGAGGCTGGTCATGGCCGGGTGCCCGGGGTAACGCTGGAATTCCTTCTGCGCGGGCTGGTAGCGGGCGAAGCCGATCTCCTGAAGCGAAGCGGCCCGGGGCGTGTCCCAGTAAACGCCTTCGCTGGCGGTGTTCAGGTTCACCTTGCACGTTTCGTCGTCGCTCCAGAGGGCGATCCGCCCGACGATCGGGTTGTCCGCCGTTTCGGCGATGGTGATGGCGCCGTCTTCATCGGTGACCGGCGCGACGAGCGAACCATCCCGCAAGGCGTAGAGCCAGCGCACCGGCATCGGGACGGGCTGATAGGCCGTGGCGTCCGGAGCATCGGCGACGCGGTAGCCTTCGGCGGTGGCGTTGGGATCAAGGATCGGGAAATGAAGCGTTCCGTCGATCTCCACCGGCGCGTTGAGGTCGGTCCAGAGCACGGGCGCATCCGGCCAGCCATCGGGAGCGGCGTCATCGCTCACGCCATCGGTGATTCCCGCCGAAGTCGCGATCATCTCCGCCGCCGTGTAAAGCTTGTAGGCATTCCGCAGCGTTCCATCCTCCCTGAGCGTGCGGATCATCCCGGGCTGGGAGACCCAGAGGCCATCCCGCGTGGCGAGGTTGATCTGCCCCTGCACCAGCCCCACCGCCATGTCCGCAAGCTGCCGGGTGGAGACGCTCGCCTGGGCGTGGGCGGTGGAGGTCCGCTCGCTGGTCAGCCGCCCGAGCAGGCCGATGGCCAGCCCCGCCACCAGCAAAAGCACGAGCAGGACCAGGACGAGGGCGAAGCCATGCGCTGGAGCGGAGCCTGAAGGGGGGGCGGTTTTCATGGCTGGTAGGTCGTCGCCCTGCCGGTGATCGGGTTGACGCTCACGGTGTAGTAATTGGCGGGAGGAGTCCCCGGGGCGGTTTCATTCTGAAGGGTGAGAAAATGGTTGGAGGCGGTCACCGCCGGTTCGGGAAGGCCGGAGGGGCGGATGCGGAAGGCGGTGCAGGCGATGGTCCCGTAGGGAGGCACGGAGCGGGTGGCGGCGGCGTTGGCGGTGAGCAGGGGAGAGAAGGTGGCATCATCCCGGATCACGATGCCGTGCGGGAAGCGGATGATCGCGCCGATCGCCTGGGCTTGCGTGCCGGTGGGCGTCTGCCGGATTTCCCGCACCTGCATTCCCCGCCAGGCCGCCTCGCCGCCTTCGGGGATCTTGAGGAAGACCACTTCCACCGAACGGTTGAAGCTCAGCGCGTGCTGGCGGGCGAGCGAGATCGCGTCGCTGACCTGGATTCCCGCGCGGGTCAGGTTCAGGCCCGCCATCACATGATGAAATGCCGGGACGGTGAGGGTCAGGATGATCGTGGCAAGGCCGATCACCAGCAGGAGTTCCAGCAGCGAAAAGGCGGCGCGACGGGGAATCATCGGGTGGCCTCCCGGATCGGTATGCTTCCGGAAAAGATCCGGCAGGAAATGCCCGCTCCGTCGAGCCCGGCGCGGACATCCTCCAGATCCTTTTCATACTCGCTGGCAAGGGCGAAGCGGTTGCGGAGCAGGTTTGCGATGAGGGTCGGTTCCCGCGCCCCGTCGTCGAGACGGCGGGCGGAGGCTTCATCAATGGCGATCAGGGTGAGGGCGAGGACGGGCGGCAACCGGTTTGCATGCGGGGGTTGCGGGCTGGCGGTGGCGTTGAGGGCGGAATCGTAGCGGTAATCAACGGTCAGGTCGGCGGGAGTGGCCGCCGGGTCCTGCGGGCGGATGATGAGGGCAATGATGTTTTCCGCCAGCGAATGGTTTTCGGGATCCTTCCAGAGATACCACGGGGTGTTATCGGCGGACTCCATCGCGAGGTGCTCCGTCTGCCTCACCCGCTGCATGAGCCGGTAGCGGTGGGGAGAGGAGGCGACGTGGGGCGGGCGGTCCGGGTCCGTGGTGAAATCGACGTAATAGCCGCAGACATTGAGCAGCGATTCCAGCGCGCCGTAGCTGGCGGGTTCGTCCGTGCGTCCGGCGGGGGCGATGAAAAAGAGCGCGGTGCCGCAATGGGCTTGCCCCGGGGCCTGATCCGCTCCGGCGGGGCCGCAGAAAAACTTCAGCTCGGATTTGCGCAGGTAACGCTGGGGGTTGGCATCGTTGTCGTAGCCGAGGTAGGGGTTCAGCGTGGCCCGGGAGAGCTGGCGGCTCAGGGTCTGGAAGGCAAACCGGGCGTTCTGGAACGCGTCGATGCGCGCCGAGGAGAGGCTCCAGAGATTGGAGACGCGGCTCACCACCCCGAGCAGCAGGGTGAGCACGAGCGTCAGGATGGTGACGGAGACGAGCAGTTCCACCACCGTAAACGCCGCCGCCGGGCTTGCGGCGCGGGGCCGCCGGCCTGTCGGGATGCGGAGAATCGGGGGGAGGGACATGGTGGTTAAATGCCGCCGTCGGGGATTATCGCCACGTGGTAGCGGGTTTCCAGCACGGTTTCCCCGGCGAGCCGGGCCACCTCGATCCGGATGAGACTGAGCGCTTCGGCGGTAAGCGCCGGATCGGCGATCCGTTCCATTCCCGGGTATCGGGGCAGGGCGCGGGTGAACGTGATCCGGTAGCGGCTCCCGGCGGGCGGTTCATTTCCGGTGGCGGAAAGAAGCTCGCCTTCCTGATCGTAATAGCGCGTCCGCCCGGAGAGCGCGGCCAGTTCGGCATAGGGGATCAGCCGAAGCTCCGCGCCGATCCGCTGGACGATCTGCCCCTCCGTGGTGCGGGTGATGGTTTCATCAAGCGAAGCGAGCCCGACGGGAAGCAGCCCCGTAACCGTGAAAAGCCCGAAGAGGACAATGCCGAGCGCCAGCGTCACTTCCACCAGGCTGAACGCCCGGGTGGCGATACGGCGGTTGAAGGGGGCGATCATGGAAACATCGGTTTTCGGCAACGCGTGGGAAAGTCTCCTGCCGGTTACTCCTTTTGGTCGAGAGGGAGCCGTGCGCCGGTGCGGCCGCTTTCGCGGATGGCGGTGGCGATATCGTAAGTGCGCACGCCGTCGCGGATGGAGATCGGCATCGGGCCGCCGGTACGCCAGGCGTCGATGAAATCCTTCATCTGGAGCGCGTCGCGGTCCCAGTGGTGCGGATCGTCGGCGGGCGGGGTGGAGAAATCGTAAACTTCGTCCGGCTTGCGCGGGGCGTCCCGGTAGACTTTGACAAACGTCTCCTCGCCCCACTGGTATTCGATGCCGAGATTCTCCGCATGAATGGTGCCCGTCTGGATATAGCGATGGCTGCTCTGGGAGAGGCTGAAGACGGCGGGCGCTCCGCTCCGGTAGCGGAAGGCGGCGTTGATTTCGCGTTCCTCATGCGGGAGCGGAACCCCCTCGGGGGTGTAGGTGAGGGCCTGCACGCTTTGCATCGGGCCGCCGATCCATTCAAACCAGTCAAAAAGATGACAGCAATGATGCACGAGCTGGCCGCCGGATTGTTCGAGGCGATGCCGCCAGTTCGGTTTCTCCGGCTCCCTTGCCAGCGGAGCGTACCAGTGATGATATACGCCCAGGATCGCGCCCGCCTCCGGGCGGCGGAGGATTTCGGCGGCTTTGCGGAAGGGCGCGACGAACCGGTAGGAGAGGCCGACGTAACACCGCGCCGGGTAACGCGCGGCGGTTTCGAGCACCCGCGCCCGGGTGGCTGCGTCCACGCAGATCGGTTTTTCCAGATAAACATCCTTCCCGGCCTCGGCGGCGGCGGCGTAGGCATCCGCATGGAGGTAGGGCGGCAGCGAGATCAGGACCACGTCAATGGCCGGGTCCGCCAGAAAGGCGGAGAGGCTTTCATACGCCTTGCCACCGTAGAGGTGGGCGGTCTGGCGTGATTTTTCCGGGTCGATGTCGTAGGAAGCGACGACTTCCACGCAATCGCCCGCGGCGATCCGGGCCCCCGCGAGGAGATCGCGGGTGCGGTAGAGGTTGCAGCCGTAAAGGCCAAGGCGGAGGGTTGATTTCATGAGTGGTCGGGCAGGAGGTTGAATTCGTAGCGGCGGGTCCACCGGACGCTTTGGCCGGGGGCGAGATGGAGTTCGATAAACTGTTCGGGACAGAGGTATTGCGGCCCGGCGTGAATGAAAAGCCGGGTGCCGGGCCGGTCGGTGGAGGCGATGAGTTCCATCCCCTTGCCTTCATGGCGAAGGACGACGCGGTTCGGGCCGTTCTCCCCCCTGGGCCACGGGATCGGGAAGTTCACCGCCTTGGCAAGCGGGGTTGAGTACCGGAGCCGGTTCCCGTGCAGCCGGATGACCGGCGGGACATTCTCCGGCGCGGGGGCGAAGGGAAGCTCCAGCTCATACCCGGGGCCGACCGGTTCCGGGCCGAAGATGAAGTAATTATGATGGTATTGCTGCGTGGTGAAGGCTTTGGCGCCGCGGTTCATGAGGTGAAAGCGGATCGCGACCTCATTGCCTGTAACGGCGACTTCGGCTTCCAACCGGTAGGCATAACCATTGACGCCCGGGCATTCCTGCCGGAAGAACGCCTTGTCTTCCTTCCATTCGACGGTGGTCGCGGCCCGTTCGATGACCGGGTGGACGCCCCAGAAACCGTACTCCTCCTTTTCCTTGCGCAAGATGCCGACACCGATTTTCACGTACCCCTCACCCAGGGCCGCTTCGGCGAAGCCCGGGGGATTTCCAAAGGGATCGAACTCTCCGGCCAGACCGCCATTCTCCAGCAGCGGATCGTGTTCGAGAGGCGCAAAAAGAAACTCCCGCCCCTCGCGGGTGACGCGCAGCACGTTGGCGATGCTGGTAAAACGCGTGCCGTGATTGTAACGCTCCGGGGCGTTTGGCTCCATCACTTCAAGCACCAGCGTGTTGCTGCGCAACTGGCGGACGGCGGGCAGACGGGGAGCGGTATCGGAGGCGAGAGCGACCGGAAGCATCGTGATCATCAGGGTCAGGCAGGAGAGGAGGCATGTCATGAGATGTCGCCCTCCATGTGAAGATAAAAGTTAAACCAGTTTCCCGCCCGACCCTGATGGTTCTTCACCAGAATGACGTTCTCGCCCTTGCACAGCGGAATCAGGGCGGGGGCCGGTTTCCATCCGCAGAAGGCGGCTCCATCCTGCGCGTGCGCTTCGCCGGCCCGGCCGCCGGTCACCGGTTGGCCGTTGACGAAAAGATTGGCCCACCAGTCGGTGCCGAGCCGGATTTCCGCGATGCGTTCGCTGGCGCTTGAAACCACGGTGCGGGCAAAGCAGACGCCGCTTTCCCCGTTGCCCGAGCGGGAAAAATCGAGCAGATGGCTCCCTTCCTTCCCTGCGCCCCAGCGGACCGGCTTGCCTCCCGCGCCGGGATAGGTGGCCGCGGGCGCGTACTCCCGCTCCGGCGGGTAGACCCGTTCCATCGCCTCGCGCACCTCCGCATCCGTGCCGGGCATCCGGAAGGGAGAGGGAAACGGGCCGATCAACTCCCAGCGGGGAGCCGCGAGGAACTCCCAGAGCGGCTGAAGCCGCCACGCCAGCAGCGTGAAGGGAACGCCGCGCCGGGAGCGGATCGCGAGCCGGTGCCTGCCCCGGGTAAGGCTCAGGAACGGGAGGGTAAGCGTATCGGGGTAGTCGATGCAGCGCAGCCCTTCGCTGGTGTGGACCGGCGAGCCGTCGAGCAGGAACTCAAGCGTGGAAAGACCGTTGGCCACCGCGCTCGCTTCCAGCCGGTAGGCTCCTTCGGAGGTGATTTCCACCTCCCATTCATGCGCTGTCCGGCTTCCCTGAAGGGCGAAGGAGTGAACGGGCGCTTCGGCGGGATCGAAAAGGCCGGTGTCGGCCTCCATGAGCAGCAGGGGCGGTTCCTCCCGCGGCGGTTCACCCTCAAACTCCACGGCGATCACCGGGATGATCTCCCCTGCCGGTGCGGTGGGCGGAAGGCCGCGCAGCGTGGCGGTGCCGTCGGCGAAGGTTTCCACGGCAAGCTCTCTTTCCCGCCCCATCAGCCGGGCGCTGCGGATCGGCGTCGTGAGCCCGGCGATCCGTGCCTGTGGCCCGGGCCACTCCAGAACGTGAAAATAAGCGTGGGATTGCCGGGTCGTCACGATGCCCAGAAGATGCTCCCCTTCCGTATAAGGGGTGCGGCGGGTGTCGCGAACGGCCTCCCCCTTGATCGTCATCCATTCTCCCAGCGCCCGTAACCGTTCGAGCTGGTCTTCGGGGATGGTGCCGTCCCCGCGCGGGCCGACGTTGAGAAGCAGGTTTCCATCGTAACGGGCGCAGAAGACGAGGCGTTCGATGATTTCGGCGGGAGCCTTGCAGGCGTGGTCCCCCTCCACATAGCCCCAGTGATCATTGATCGTCATGCACATCTCCCAGCGGCGGCCCCGGGGCGGGAGCGTGAGGTGCTGTTCCGGCGTGGAGAAATCCTCCAGCCGGGCCGAGCGATCGTTGATGAGGATCTGGGGCTGGTGGGAGCGGACCATCGCGTTGAGTTCCTCCGTGCGCCAGGCGCGGGAGATGGTGGCGCGGTCGGAAACCCCCGGGAGGGTGCACCCGTCGTACCAGAGAAGGTCGATCCGGCCATAGCGGGTCATCAGTTCGCGCAGTTGTTCATGCGTTTCCTCCACCATGGCGGCCCACCCCTGCGGGTCTTCCCGGGGACCGAGATAGGCGGCGGGCCATTGCCAGCTTACAATGGAATAATAGATGCCGACGCGCAACCCCGCTTCCCGGCAGGCGTCCACGTACTCCCCGATGAGATCGCGCCCCGCCGGTGCATGCAGGGAGTTGAAGCGGGTGGTGGCGGTATCGAAAAGGCAGAACCCTTCGTGATGCCGCGCTCCCATGACGACATAGCCCGCCCCGGCGTCCCGCGCGCTCTCCACCAGCTTGCGGGCGTCAAAGTGCCCGGCGCGGAAACGCTCGGAGAGGCGGTTGTACTCCGCGGGCGGGATGCGCTCGTAATCCATGTGCCATTCTCCCTTTCCATGCAGCGAATAGAGCCCGTAGTGAACGAAGAGCCCGAGCCGGGCCCGGGCGAACCAGCCATCGCTCCGGAGTCCGTCGGGAGCCAGGGAGCCCGCGGGGAATTCCTGGCGGCCATAGAGATTGGGGGCGACGGTTTTTTTCAGGGTGCTCTTCATGGAAAATCGGATGCGATATAGCGTTACTATCATATGTGATCTAAAAGTCCACAAAAAAACGCCTCATCCGGGGAGCGCCTGTTGCGCCGTTGCCCGGTCGGGCGTTCCGCGCCTTATTTCCTTATTTCGCGGGCGCGAGGGTGCTGCGGCGTGTGATCAGCTTGGGCGCGATCCGGCGGGCGCGGACGCTCCCGGTTTCCCCTTCCACGATCTTGAGCAGCATTTCCACCGCCACCGCGCCGACGCGCTGCGGGTCCTGATCAATCGTGGTGAGCGCCGGGTTCGCCATCGTGGAGATGTCGAGGTTGCCGCAACCGACGATGGAGACATCCCGCGGGACTTCCAGCCCGTAGTGGGCCAGCCGCTGGTTGGCTCCCAGCGCGGAGTAGTCCGATGAGGCGACGATCCCGGTGAAGCGGGTTCCGGCTTCCATCAGGGCGTCCACCGCCTCCAGCCCGCCTTCATAGGTGAAGCGTCCGCCGATCACGAGCCGTTTGTCAAAGCGGACCCCGGCCTGCGCGAGCGCCTTCCGGTAGCCGGTGATCCGTTCCTCCGAGCCGGGGTTTTCATGATAACCCCGGATGATGGCGATGCGCCGGTGGCCGAGTTCCAGGAGGTGATGCGTGGCGAGCCGCCCGGCTTCCATCTGGTCGTTGCCGACATAGGGGGTCTTGAGCCCGGTCTGCGGCACGTCCACGACGACGAAGGGAAACTTCTGGTGGAGCAGCGTGGCGAGCGTCTCGCGGGAGGCGCTGGCGCTGGCGGGGACCATGATCAACCCGTCCACCCGGTATTCGCGCAGGGTGGTGATATCCTTTTCGATCACGGCGGGATCGTTGTACGTCTGGCAGAGGAAGCATTGGAGGCCATGCTGGCGCGCCTTGAGTTCCGCTCCCTCAATGAGTTCGGCGAAAAACGAGAGGCCGACTTCCGGCACCACGATGCCGATGACGTGCGTCCGGTTCGCCTTCAGCGCGCGGACGAGCGCGTTGCGGTGGTAGCCGCTTTCCTCCACCGCCCGGAGAATCCGCTCCCGGGTTTCCTCGCTGACCATGTGTTCACGGCCATTGAGCACGTGGCTGACGGCGGTGCGCGAAACGCCGACCTGCTGGCTGATGGAGGCTTGGGAAACAATCATGATCGGGTGGCGGATGACGCCCCAAGGTAATCCCGCTCCGTGTTGCCGACAAGAAAAACCCGGGGCAACCGGCGGCGGGCCGACAATCGGTTGACACGAAGTACCATATGATATAGTTACCGGCCTGTCGCCCGGAACACCGGGCGCTTTTTTTCCGGCGAACCCACCCGAACCCACCTTTCCGATATTTCCTTCCTTTATCCATCATGTCCACCGAACCCCTTCACCTGAGCCGGGATGGCGACCGGTTTGTTCTCGCGCGGAAAAACAACGGCGAACCGTTGATCCTCTTTGCCGGAGCGCCGATGCTCCCGGTGGTGGATGGAGAGCGGGTGGCAGCCGTCCCGGCTCCCGGGGAACCGGACGGGTTGCTGGCCTTTGCGCTGCCCGGGGGCGGACCGCTGGCGGCGCTGGGCGTCGGGTTCCGGCGGGTGGGCGATTCGGTGCTGGAGCTTTGGTGCGAACTGACGGCGGCCCGTGCCTGCCAGCTCAACGCGCTGGCCATCGCCCCGAAAGGGAGCGGGCTCAATCTTTACGAGGTCGTCAACTTCCGCAACCGGCATTTCACCCCCCGCACCTGGCCGGAACTCCTGATCGGCGGGGAATTTGAAACGACCACCTATTCGAACGACTGGCAGTTCGCGCCCCATCCGAGCGCCCTGCTCCTGCGCAAGGGGCCGCTGGCGCTTTTCGCCGGGGTGTCCGGCTTGCAGGCTTCCTTTGGTATGCGCATGAAGGCGCGCCAGCGGGTGCTGGAAACCTGGGAGATCGACTTCGGGGCGGCCCCGCACGGGCTGCCGCTGGCGGCGGGCGAGCGGTGGGCGAGCGCGCCGCTCCGGCTCTGGCTGGCGGAGGAGCCTTCCTCCCACGCGGTCTTCAGCGGGTTCGGCGAGATGCTGGTGGGCAAGGGGGAGATCCCCGATCCCGCCGCGAGGATGCGGGCGGAGTGGTGGCGCGAACCGGTCTACTGCACCTGGGGCGACCAATGGATGCGGGCCAACGTTCCCCCCGCCGTGGATCTGGCCGATCAGGTGGCCGGGGAGGCCCTTCCCGCCGCGATGCAACTGAGCGCCGGGCTGGTGCGCGAGGCGGTGGCCGTCATCCGCCGGGAACGCCTGCCGGTGCGCACGATCATTCTCGATGAAGGATGGGCGGTGGCCCGGGGCGAATGGCGTCCGCGGATCGAAAACTTCCGCGCGCTGGTGGATGAACTGCACGCGCAAGGGTTCAAGGTGATGATCTGGTGGAACTGGGCGGAGATCGCGGACGAGGCCGAGGTGCCGGAATGGCAGCTCGCGGGCGGCGGCTGGCGCAACCGGCACGGGCACCGGTGGCGCGATTACTCGGACCCCCGCGTCCGCACGGAATACCTGGAGCCGCTTTTCCGCCAGCTTTTCTCATCGGAGCCGGGCTGCTACGATCTCGACGGCGTGAAGACCGATTTTCTGGCCGACAAGGTTCACCCGGAGACGCCGCTGGCGGACCCGTCGTGGCGTGGGGAGGAACGTTATTTTTACAACGTCACCGCCGCGTTCCATGAGATCATGCGGCGCTACAAGCCCGACGCCATGCACATGGGGTGCGCCGGGCATTACTGGCTGGCCCGGTGGAACGACCTGAACCGGACCTACGATGTCCACTCCTCCGACTACCGCGAGCACGAGGAACGGGGCCGGATGCTCACCTGCACCACCCCCGGAACGCCGGTTTCCTACGACATGATGGCCTCCGCGGAGAACACGCTGGAGTATTTCCGCTCCGCAGGGGAAACGGGGGCCTCCATCCAGCTTGGCCAGTTGCTCACCCTGCGCGACAACCCGTTCGCAAGCGTGCGCGAGCCGGACGCGGCATACTACGGGATGCTCCGGGAAGGGTGCCGGATCGCCGGATGGCCCCCTGCCGCGACGTGACGTGTTGACCGGGGGACCGGGTGCCTACCCTCCGCAGCAACCGCAGCAGCCATCCTCCTCACCCGAAGCGACCGGGTGGGCGGTTTCCGTCGGTTCAACCCCGGAGCCGCATCCGCAATGGCCGCCGCAGCATTCTCCGGCCTCGCCCTGCTCCCCGGCGTTGAGCAGTTCCGGGACGATCTGGAGCGAAAACCCGATCCCCTGAAAGCCGATCTGTTCGCGGATGATGCCCAGGAAATAATCGACCTTCGCATTCGGCGCGTCCGCGCAACTGAGGTGAAGGCGCACCCGCTTTTGCTCAAACTGCGGAAAGTTCGAGACCATCTCCCCGTCGAGCGCGAAGGAGAGGTAGGCGTTGACTTTTTCCTGAAGCTCGAAGACCCGGCGGTCCGACTCGTCCCACAGGCGGGTCTCCGTCATCCCGAGGACAACCTCGTCCGTGTTCGGATCGTGGGCGATCAGGTCAATCACGTTGGCGTGGTGCAGTGGCATAAGCGCACTTTTGAAGATTTCCCCCCCGATGTCAAATCCCCGGGGAGCCCGGGCAATCCCCCGGCCCTTTTTGGAAAAAGGCGGCGGGCGCCAAGCATTCTTCCGAAAATTTCCCGAAGAATTTCCGGGGCTTCTGCTTGACGATGACTGGCTGGTCAGTCATTTGTTTGAACCTTGCCGCTCATGCCTCTTTTCCCATCACCTTTTATTTCCCTGCCCGCCGTGCTCCGTCCGCTCGGCCTTTCCTTTTGCCTGATTCTTTCGCTGGCTGCGTGCGGCAGAAAGGCTCCTCCGGGGCCGCCGGAGCGTCCGCCGCTGGAGATCACCGTCGCCGTGCCGCTGGAGCGCGAGGGGGTGGACTGGGATGAATTCACCGGTCGCGTGGCGGCGATCGAGATGGTCGATCTCCGCGCTCGCGTGGACGGTTACCTGATGGAAATCCGCTTTCGCGACGGCGACGAGGTGAAAAAGGGCGATCTCCTCTACGTGATCGACCCGCGCCCGTACACGGCGGAGGTCAAGCGGCACGAGGCCGACCTGAACCGGGCCCGGGCGCAGCTTGACCTCGCCCGGCAGGAATACGATCGCGCGGAGTCCCTCCGGAAAACCCGGGCGATCGCCGCGGCGGATTTCGACGCGAAGGCGACGGCCCTCGCCCAGGCGCAGGCCGTCGTGGAATCGGGCGAGGCAACCCTCGACACGGCGCGGCTCAATCTGGAGTTCTGCTACATCAAGGCCCCGGTGGATGGCCGCCTGAGCCGCACCACCGTCACCGTCGGCAACCTGGTGGAAAGCGGCAAGGAAGTCCTCACCACCCTCGTCTCGCAGGACCCGATGTACGTCTATTTCGACGCGGATGAGAACGCGCTGCTGCGCTACCAGCAGATTTCGACGGGAGGCGCGGGCAACTGGGACCCCGCCGAAGGGGCGAAGCCGGTGCCCGTGGAACTCGCGCTGGCCAACGAGACCGGTTTTCCGCACAAGGGCCGCCTCGATTTCGTCGATAACCGAGTGGACCCGAACACCGGGACGATCCGCCTGCGCGGCGTCTTCGAAAACCCGAAGGGGCACCTCACCCCGGGGCTTTTCGCCCGGGTGCGCGTGCCCGGCAGCGCCCCGTACACCGCCCGCCTCGTGCCGGACCCGGCCATCGGGACCGATCAGGGGAGCCATTACGTGCTGGTCGTCGATGGGGAAAACAAGGTGCAGTACCGGCGCGTGACACTCGGGCCGCTGCACAACGGGCTGCGGGTGATCCGCACCGGGCTGGAGCCGGGGGAGAAAATCGCCACCACGGGGCTCCAGATGCTCACGCCGGGCACGGTGATCGAGCCCAAACCGGTGTCACTGGAAGCGCAGAAGGAAACCGCCAGCCGCTGATCATCCCGTGAATTTCGCCCAATTCTTCGTTACCCGGCCGATTTTCGCCGCCGTCCTCTCGATCCTGATCGTGCTGGCGGGCGGGCTCGCGTTTTTCGGCCTTCCCATCGCGCAATACCCGCCGATCGCCCCGCCCACCGTGCAGGTCTCGGCCACCTACCCGGGCGCGGACGCCGCCACCGTGGCGGAGACCGTCGCCGCGCCGATCGAGCAGGAGGTCAACGGCGTCGAGAACATGCTCTACATGTCCTCAAGCTGCGCCAACGACGGCTCGATGACGCTGACGATCACCTTCAAGCTCGGCACGAACATCGACGACGCGCAGGTGCTCGTGCAGAACCGCGTGGCGATCGCGGAGCCGAAGCTGCCGGAGGAGGTGCGCCGCCTCGGGGTGACGACCGTCAAGCAGTCGCCCGATTTCATGATGGTGGTGAACCTGATCTCGCCCGATGGCCGGTACGACGGGCTCTATCTGGCGAACTACGCGGTGCTTCAGGTCAAGGACACCATCGCCCGCATCAACGGCGTGGGCCGCGTCAACATCTTCGGCGCGGGGGAATACAGCATCCGCATCTGGCTCGATAGCGAAAAGATCGCCGCGCGGGAGATGACGGCGGGCGACGTGATCGCCGCCATCCGCGAACAGAATATCCAAGTGGCCGCCGGGACGCTCGGCAAGGAGCCGGTCCCCTCCGGGACCGCCTTTCAGCGTCCGCTCACCGCCACCGGGCGGCTCCCGAGTGTGGAAGCCTTCACCGACATCGTCATCAAGACCGGGGAGGAAGGCCAGGTGACCCGCCTGCGGGACGTGGCGGAGGTCGAACTCGGCGCGCAATCCTACAACCAGTTCAACCTGCTCAACGGCGCTCCGTCGGCGGGGCTGGGCATCTTCCAGCTTCCCGGCTCGAACGCGCTGGAGACCGCGGAGGCGATCCGCGATACGATGGAGGAGATGAGCAAGCGCTTCCCCGAGGGGGTGGAGTACGACATCGTCTACGATACGACGATCTTCATCAAGGAATCGGTCAACGCCGTCGCGCACACGCTCGTGGAGGCGTTCATCCTGGTGATCATCGTGGTGCTCATCTTCCTCCAGAACTGGCGGACCACGGTCATCCCGCTGCTGGCGGTGCCGGTTTCGCTCATCGGGACGCTCGGCGTCATGGCGCTCTTCGGCTTTTCGCTCAACAACCTCTCGCTCTTCGGGCTGGTGCTGGCGATCGGGATCGTCGTGGACGACGCGATCGTCGTCGTGGAGAACGTGGAGCGGAACATGGCGCTGGGGCTCTCCCCGCTGGAGGCGACGCGCAAGGCGATGCGCGAGGTCTCCGGCGCGTTGATCGCGATCGCCGTCGTGCTCACGGCGGTCTTCGTGCCGACGGCGTTCATCTCCGGCATCTCCGGGCAGTTTTACCGGCAGTTCGCCCTGACGATCGCCGTTTCCACGATCATTTCCGCCTTCAACTCCCTGACCCTCAGCCCCGCCCTCTGCGCCCTGATGCTCCGGCCCCACGGCGCGCGGAAGGATCTTTTCCAGCGGCTCATCGACGGCGTGGCGGGCTGGTTCTTCCGCGGCTTCGAGGCGGTGTTCGGGGCGACCACCCGGGGCTACACCTTCGCGGTCGGCAAGTGCGTGCGCCACAGCGTGCTGGCGCTCTTCCTTTACGGCGGGCTGCTCTACCTCGCGTGGCTCGGGTTCCAGCGGGTGCCCACCGGGTTCATTCCCCCGCAGGATAACGGCTACCTCATCGGCATTGTGCAGCTTCCCGACGGCGCTTCACTGGAGCGGACGACGAAAGTGGTCCGCGAACTGGCCGACACGGCGCGTTCCGTGGAGGGGGTGGCGCACACCGTGGAGGTGCCCGGGTTCTCGATGCTCGGGGGGAACTCCTCCAACGCCGGGGCCGCCTTCATCATTCTCGACGACTTCAAGAAGCGGGACAAGGCCGGTCGCCATGCGGACGTGATCGCGGCGGAACTGCGGGAAAAGGCCGGGAAGATCACCGACGGGCTGGCGCTCGTCTTTCCGCCGCCGCCGGTGCGGGGGCTCGGTTCGCTCGGCGGGTTCAAGCTGATGGTGCAGGACCGGAGCGCCGCCGGGCTCAAGGTGTTGCAGGACCAGATCGCGCAACTGGCGGCGAAAGGGAACGAGATGGAATCGCTCAGCGGCCTCTTCTCCACCTTCCGCGCGAACACGCCGCAGATTCATATCGACATCGACCGGCCCAAGCTCAAGCAGATGGGCGTGCCGCTCACGAACGTTTTCGAGACGTTGCAGGTCTACATGGGTTCGCAGTACGTCAACGACATCACCCTCTTTAACCGGACCTACCGGGTGACCGCGCAGGCCCGGTCCGACCAGCGGGTGGACCTCCAGCAGATCAAGAACTTCAAGACGCGCAACAGCCGCGGCGACATGGTGCCGCTGGGGACCGCCGTCAACTTTGTGGAAACCACCGGGCCCGACCGCGTGATCCGCTACAACATGTTCCCCTCCGGGGAGATCAGCGGCAACGCCGCTCCCGGCTACAGCTCCGGCGAGGCGATCGAGGCGATCGAGCGGCTCATGGCCGAGCACCTGCCCGAGCAGTTCGCCTTTGAATGGACGGACCTGACCTACCAGCAGATCCTCGCGGGGAACACGGCCCTCCTGGTTTTCCCGCTCTGCGTCCTCTTCGTCTTCCTGACGCTGGCGGCGCAGTACGAGAGCTGGAGCCTGCCGCTGGCGATCATCCTGATCGTGCCGATGTGCCTTTTGAGCGCGATCTGGGGTGTCTGGCTGCGGGGGATGGACAACAATATTTTCACCCAGATCGGGCTGGTGGTGCTCGTCGGGCTGGCGTGCAAGAACGCGATTCTGATCGTCGAGTTCGCCAAGCAGCTCCAGAACGACGGGATGAACCGGCTCGAAGCGGCGGTGGAAGCGGCCCGGCTCCGCTTGCGGCCGATCCTGATGACCAGCTTCGCCTTCATCCTCGGCGTGGTGCCGCTGGTGATCGCCACGGGGGCCGGTTCGGAGATGCGGCAGGCGCTCGGCACGGCGGTCTTCTTCGGAATGCTCGGGGTGACCTTCTTCGGGATTTTCTTTACCCCCATTTTTTACGGCGTCATCATGCGTTTCGCCAAAGGCGCGAAGTCCGCTTCCGCTCTGGATCACCCGGAGGGAGATTCAAAGAAAGCACCGGCGGCAACCCCCGCATCCCACACAACCCCCGCAACCCCAGGACATCATTGACCAAAGACTGAATTGGCCAGGAAACGAGACGAGGAAGGAATGCGCCAGCGCTTCATCGAAGCCGCGCGCGAAGTATTCCGCCGCAGGAACCCGATGGAGATCACCATGCACGAGATCTCCACGGAGGCCGGACTGGCGAAAGGGACGATCTACCTCTATTTCCAGAGCAAGGACGAGCTTTTCATCGAGATGTTCCGCGATTGCATGGCGCATTCCCGGGAGGAACTCGCCCGGTTTCTGGAGGAAGGGGCCGCGCTGGGAGAGGAGGTGCAACTGCGCCGGTTCCTCGATTTCACCCTCGATGATACGATGAGCCGGGAGGCGATGTGGGGCATCTGGTATCAGTTCCTCGCCATGGCGACCTCGCCCCGTTACCGGACGCTGGTGCTGGAGATCGCCTGCGGCCACCGGCGCGAGCGCAACACGATGGTGGCCGCCATTCTGGAGCGGGGCAAGCGCTCGGGCGTGTTCCGCCCGGAGGTGGATGCGGAACTGACCGTGGCGACCCTCTTCGCGCTGCTCGACGGATTCATGTTGCAGGTCTTTACCGGGACGATCCGCGATCTCCACGCCGTTTTCAACGCGGCGGCCCAGCCGGTGCTGGAAGGGATCTCCGCCAGACCGGCTGCGGGCGCGCCCTCCCGCCGGGCCGCGCCCCGGGGGCGGAAATGAAACCGGCGGCGTCCATCCGGTGGCTCGTGGAGGAGGCGGCGCTCCGCCTCGCGGTCTGGAGCGCGTACAGCCCGGAAGTCCGCACGGAGCTGGGCTCCACGGCGCTCGGCATCGACGGGAAATGGTGGTTTTTCGATCCGGTCGCGCTGGAGGAAGCGGCGCTCGCGGAGTTGCTTGCCCACGGGGAACCGGCGGGTGTGGTGCTCACCAACGCGAATCACGAACGCGATGCGCCCGGGTGGGCCGGGCGTTTCGGGGTGCCCATTTACGCGGCGGCCCCGGGGGCCTTCCCGTTTGCGGTGGAAGCGCCGGAACGGCTGGGCGCACGGTGTGGCCTGAAGGTTTTCCAGATTGAAGGGGCGGCGGAGGGGGAGCGGGCATTTTATCACCCGGCGGGCCTCCTGATCCTCGGGGATGCGCTCATCCATCTGGCCGATACCGGGTTTGCCTTCCTGCCCGGGCGCTATTGCCTGGACCCCGCCCGGATGCGGCGTTCGCTCCGGGGGCTCGGCTCCCTTTCGCCCCGCTGGATCACCTTTGCCCACGGCGAACCGCTGGCGGACGCCGGGAGCCGCCTGCGGGCGTTGCTCGAAGAGTGACCCGGCGACCCGTGACCGGCGCGGTCACTTCACATGCGGGTCGAGCGCGAAACGCCCGCCCCCGGCGGCAAGAAGCGCGATGTAGGCAAAGAGATAGAGGAGCGGGAGTTCCTCCCCCGGGCTGACGATCAGGGCGGCCACCGCCATCGTCGAGATTCCCAGGAGTGCCGCTCCCCGCGTAAAGAGGCCCAGGATGATCAGGATGGAGCCGATGAACTCGGCCAGGATGGCGAGCGAAAGGCTGACGCCCGGGCCGACGCCGAGCGGGTCCGGGAACCCGGCGGATTTTGCGGAAAAATCAAGCACCTTGGGAAGCCCGTGCAGGGCGAGCATCATGACACCCGTGGAGAGCCGCAGCACGAGCAGGCCGAGGTCCGTGCTTTGGGGCAGAAAGGAGAGCTTCAGAAACGAAAGGAGCGATTTCATGGCGATGTGGCGCCACTCTCCTACGCCTTGCGCCGGATTTCAACTCCCGAAAGCGGCATTCTTCCTCCCGGAAAGGGAACCGGCCATCCCCTTTTCGCCCGCGCACCGGTAAAAGGGAGTGGCCCCGGGAGGGATTCCGTGGTTGTGTCAGGGACGCCGGAACCGGTTTTTGTGATGATCTACCTTGATTACAACGCGACGACGCCGCTCGCTCCGGAGGCGCTTGCGCGGATGCTGCCGCTGCTGGAGGGAACCCATGGCAACCCTTCGAGCATCCATGCCGCCGGGCGCGCCGCCCGGGCGGTGATCGACGACGCCCGGGATGAACTGGCCGCCCTTCTGGGCGGGCGTCCGCATGAAATCATATTTACCGGCGGGGGCACGGAAGCCGATAACCTGGCCGTGCTCGGGCTGGCCCGCCGACGGGTTCGCGACGGGGCCCGGCGCCATCTCATCACGGCCCGAACGGAACATCACGCGGTGCTTCATGCTGCGGAGTTTCTGCATGAAGCGGAAGGCTTTGAGATAAGCTGGCTGGGGGTGGACCGGTTCGGCCGGGTGGACCCCGACGAACTTCGCGCCCGGCTGCGGCCCGACACCGCCCTGGTCACGCTCATGAGCGCCAATAACGAGACGGGAACGCTGCAACCGATTGGCGAAATGGCCACGATCTGCCGGGAGGTGGGGGTTCCTTTTCATAGCGACGGGGTTCAGGGGTTTGGAAAGCAGCCGCTCTCCATCAAAGATACGAAGGAAAACGCCGCTCCGGATGCTCTTTCGCTGGCGGCGCACAAGTTTTACGGCCCGAAGGGGGTGGGCCTGCTCTGGCTGCGCGCCGGGGTTCCCATCGACCGGGTGGCCCACGGCGGGGCGCATGAGAACGAGCGGCGGCCCGGGACGGAGAACCCGGCCGGGATCGCCGGGATGGCGGAGGCGGCGCGGCTGGTGCTCGAAGGGCGGGAGGCGGAGCAGGGCCGCCAGGCGGCGTTGCGCGAGGCGCTTTGGAGCGGGTTGCGGACGGTTTACCCCGCCATCCGCCGCAACGGGCATCCGCGGGAGACGCTCGGGAACACGCTCAACGTCTCTTTTCCGGGGCTGGATGGGGAATCGCTCCTCATCAACCTTGATCTCGAAGGGATCGCCGCCTCCAGCGGCTCGGCCTGCATGGTCGGCTCCATCCAGCCTTCCCACGTGCTTTTGGCGATGGGGGTGGAGACGGCGGTCGCGCATTCCACCGTCCGTTTTTCGCTCGGCAAGGGAACAACTTCGCAGGAAATCAAAAATGTGATTGCGCGGATGGCCCGAATCGTCGAGAGGTTGCAATCGGTATGAGCAAAAGTAGCGGCTTGGCCAGGTTGCGGCTTTCCCGGACCCCGGACTCCGAAGCGGAGGGTCCGCCCCCGCTGGTTTCCCCCGGCGTTGATTTTTCCGAGGCGGCGCTGGAGCGGATGGCGCGGCGGCTTCTGGAGGAGGCCGGTTGCCCCATGCTGGCGCGGGGGGTGCGGGTGCGCTGGAACCGGCGGCTGCGGACCACGGCGGGGCTCGCCTACGCAGGCAAGGGGCTGGTGGTGCTCAATCCCCGGCTCATCGTCTTCGGCATGGAGGAAGTGGACCGGACGCTGCGCCATGAACTCGCCCATCTCGTCGCCCGCTACCGGGTGGGACGCCGCCGGATCGCCCCGCACGGCCCGGAGTGGCAGCAGGCGTGTGCGGACCTCGGCCTCGCGGGGGAAAAGCGGTGCCACGAACTGCCGCTGCCCCGGCGGCAGGTGACGCGCAAGCATTGCTACCGCTGCCGCCATTGCGGGCAGGAGGTGCTGCGGGTGCGGCCCTTTGCCCGGGCCGTGGCGTGCCTGTCGTGCTGTCGCCAGCATCATAACGGCCATTATCACGAGAAATACCGGCTGGTGAAGGTGCCGCTGTAACGGAGGCCCGGAATCCGGTTGGCCGACCAGAAATGAAGCCCTTCGCAATCATATCAGCAGCCCTTGCCATCCTGTCCGGAATCCTCTTCAAAGGGACATTCGGGCATTGGTTAATCGTGATGGCAGCGGGAATCTGGCTCGGTGCGCCATTGGCCGTATTCCTCGGGATTTGGCTCATCACCGGGTTGATACGCGGACGCGGGATTTCAACCGGACTGAAGCAGACCTTTTTCATTGCGATCATTGCCGGAGGGGCGTTGCTTTTATCCCTCGGGACGGGAAGAGCCATTCACCACCGCGAGATCCGGGAAGCCCGGGGTTACGTTGAGGCCATGGTTCCGAAGCTTGAGCAATACCGGAAGGAGCACGGACGGTATCCGGCGACGCTTTCCGCCGTGGACGCCTCCGCCCCGCCCAGGCTTTTTGGCGAAGCACACAGCTACGCCGCCGGATCCGACTCCTTTCAATTTGTCTATTGGGATGCCGCGGGGTTGATGGACGGCTACTATTTTGATAATGCCACTCGCAGATGGAACTACTTCGACTGACGCCGGGGAGGTCACTGGCGCGGCAAAACCCGGTGTCTGACCTTGATGTTCGACGCTTGAGAGCACGATGACCCAAACAGAGAAACAGTGGTGGGAGCAAATCCGAGCGAGAGGAGAGGCGCGGTTTGTTTTACGCCAAGGGTTGCTGCGTTGCGGCCTTCCCTTTGCCGTGTTTGTGACGATGGGACGATTGCTCCTCGATTTTTTTGCTGATCGTCCCATGGGGCCGATCTGGACGATGGGGATTGCCTTTGTTTTCTACGCCGTTTTTTTCGGAGGCTGCATGGGCGCGATGGCGTGGCGCAACCACGAGCGGGATTTTCAGAAACCGACAGAGGCCGACGATGTTGCGGCCTGACTGACGCCGGTTTTACACCCCGGATTCAAACGACACAGGGGATCCCTTGCGCCGCTCAAAACGGAGCGTGCCGGTGTAGCCCGCCTCCCGGGCCGCCGCCACGGCCTGGGCGAATCCCGCGCCGACTTCCTGGGGCGCGTGGGCGTCCGAGTTGATGAGCAGGGGGACGCCCGCTTCCCGGGCGAGCCGGAGAAAATCAAGGTGGGGGTAAAGCTCGCCCACCGGTTTGCGCAGCCCCGCCGTATTGATCTCGAAGGCGGTGCCGGTTTCGGCCAGCGCGATGATGGAGGGCTCGTAAAAGCGGCGGAGATCTCCCTCGGGCCGGTGGCCGAACTTTTTCGGCAGATCGGGGTGGCCGACGAAATCGAAGAGGCCGGTCCAGATCGCTTTTTCGTAAGCGTCCCAGTACATCTGCCAGATTTCCGCGGCGGGCCGGTCCTCGAAGCGGGAGAGGTACTGCGGATCATCCACCGCCCAGCCCGGGGCGATGTAGTGGACGCTGCCGATCAGGTAATCCCACGGGGCCATGGCGGCGAGCTTCTCGATCCACGGTTCCTGCCCGGCGATGTAATCGACCTCCAGCCCGAGCCGGATCGGGAACTGCGGAAACGCCGCCCGGGCCTCCTCCACGGCTTCCAGATACCGGGGGAGTTCCTCAAGGAGCATCCGCCAGTCGTCGAACGGCTCGGGCATCGGGCTGTGATCCGCGAACCCGATCTCCTCCAGCCCCCGCTCCTGCGCCACCCGGGCGTATTCCTTCGGCCACCCCTCGGCGTGTCGGCAGAGGGGGGTGTGCGTATGGTAGTCGGCGAGGCGGGGGGGCGTCATCGGCGGGTGGGTTGGGAAGGATCAGACGGCTTTGGCGAGACGCGGCTTCACGTGGGGGCGGATTTTTTCCACCAGCGCTTCCACGGTCAGCCCGTGTTTCTCGCGCAGGATCGGGACGGAGCCGTGCTCGATGAATTCATCGGGCCAGCCGACGCGGACGACCGGCGTGGCGATCCCGGCGTCGTTGAGGTGTTCGATCACCCCGCAGCCAAACCCGTTGTGGAGCACGTGATCCTCCACGGTGGCGATCACATCCACGCGGGAGGCAAACGCCTCGATCGTGGCGCCATCAAGCGGCTTGATCCAGCGGGGGTTGATGACGGCGGTGGAAATGCCCTCGCCTTCGAGAATCTCCGCGGCCTTTTCCGCCAGTTCGAGCATGTTGCCCAGGCCGAAGATGGCGACCTGCGCCCCGTTGCGGATCACTTCCGCCTTGCCGATTTCGAGCAGCTTCGGCTCGCCGGAGTGCCGGGCTCCCGTCCCCGCGCCGCGCGGGTAGCGGATGGCGATCGGCCCGGTATGGTGATGCATGGTCCAGAGCATGTCCACGAACTCCGCTTCGTCCTTGGGCTGCATGTGGACGAGCCCCGGGACGTGCCGCAGGTAGCCGATGTCGAAAAGGCCGTGGTGGGTCGGGCCATCGTCCCCGCTCAGGCCCGCGCGGTCCATGCAGAGGGCGACGTTCAGGTTCTGGAGCGCGATGTCATGGATGATCATGTCGTAGGCGCGCTGCATGAAGGTGGAGTAAATGGTCAGGTACGGCTTGAACCCCTGCGTGGCCAGGCCGCAGGCGAAGAGGGCGGCGTGTTCCTCCGCGATCCCGACATCGTAATACTTGTCCGGGTGGCGTTCGGCGAAGCGGATGAGGCCGGTGCCCGTCGGCATCGCGCCGGTGATGGCGCAGACGGTGTCGTCCTTGTCGGCGAAGTCCGCGAGCGTTTTTCCGAGGATTTCGGAGTAGGTGGGAGAGGAGGAGGCGACGGTTTCCCCCGTGTCGTGCTTGAAGCGGCCCAGCCCGTGGAACTTGTCGGGCTGTTGCATGGCGGGCGGGTAGCCGTTCCCCTTTTTGGTCAGGATGTGAAGGAGGACCGGCTCGTTCTGCGTCTTGAGGAATTCGAACGTGCGGAGCAGGAGCGGGATGTCGTGCCCGTCGATCGGCCCGTAATAGCGGAGGCCGAGTTCCTCGAAGATCACGCTCGGGAGGACGAGCCCCTTGATCCCGCCTTCCACCTTCTTGCTCAGGGTGCGGGCCATCTTGCCGCCGATTTTTTCGATGAACTGGGCCGCCTTGTCGTGGATGTGGGCGTAGGTCGGGTTCGTGGCGATCCGGTTGAAGTAGCTGGCGATGGCGCCGACGTTGCGGGCGATGCTCCATTCGTTGTCGTTGAGGACGACGATGAAGCGTTTGGTGAGTTCGGCCACGTTGTTGAGCGCCTCGTAGCTTACCCCGCAGGTGAAGGCGGCGTCCCCGGCCACGCAGACGACGTTTTCATCCGAGCCGCGGCGGTCGCGCCCCACGGCCATGCCGAGGGCGGCGGAGAGGGCCGTCCCGGCGTGCCCGGCCCCGTAGGCGTCGTGCTCGCTCTCGCTCCGGAGCAGGAACCCGTTGATCCCCTCATACTGCCGGATGGTGCCGAGCTGTTCGCGCCGCCCCGTGAGCATTTTGTGGACGTAGCCCTGATGGCTGACGTCAAAGACGAACTTGTCTTTGGGCGTGTCGAAAACGCGGTGGAGGGCGATGGTCAGTTCCACCACGCCGAGATTCGGCCCGAGGTGGCCGCCGACCGATTTCGGGTTGGATTCGGAGAGAGAGGCGATCAGATCATCCCGGATTTCCTGCGCGAGCTGGGGGAGGCTGCTTTCGGCAAGTTGCTTGAGGTCGTCGGGGCTGTTTATCGAATCAATGTATCGCATGATCAGGAATGAGAGAAAGGGGGGAGAGAACTTCTTTTCGGCGTTTTCTTACAAAGGGCGGGCCGTTGTCTTTAGAAGAGGCTGACGGGGTCTGAATCTGAGGGCGTGGGGGGTATTTTAGCAGATTTGGAACGCTTTGGCGACAGAAGTTCTGCGGAGCCGGTTTCCTCCTCCGGTTCCGCCGCGGCCTTGCGCCGGATAGTCTCGATCCGTTTTTCCGCCGCCGCCAGTTTTGCGGTGCAGGTTTTGACCATCCGGGTTCCCTCCTCGTAGCGTTCCAGAAGGGTTTCCAGAGGGAGATCCCCGGATTCCATCTGGTCTACGATGGATTCCAGGCGTTCCATTGCGTTTTCAAAACTGATTTCCTCGGCCATGGGTTTCGGGCGGTTGGGATTTCGGGGGCTGCGGAGCAGAGAGCGTATAGGGATGGAATCGCGGGGAGGCAATGCCGTTTTTCGCCCCGAAGCTTCCGGGCCCGCTCTTTTTTACTCCTCTTCGGCCTCCTGTTTTTCCGGCGGGCCGGCTTTGGGTGCTTCCTCTTCCTCCTTCTCCTTGGGGATCAGGGATTCCTCGCTGACTTCGGCGGCGTGATCCCTTTCCTGCGGGCTCCAGCGCGGCCAGTCGGCGTAGAAAATGCACTGGGCATCGAGCGGCAGCGGCAGCCGGGCGGTGAAGGGGAAGTTGGGGAGGTGCTGGCTGCGCATGATGAGCGCGTGCCATTCCTTGTACTCGCCCTTGATGATTTCATTGAGCAGCCCGAGGTTCCCGGTAAAGGGAGTCAGATAGACTCCGGCGAAGGGGGCGTTCAACTGGTTTTCGTCTGACATCGCCACGAAGCGCGCGAGTTCCATCGGCAGCAGGAGGCTCTTGCGGTCGGCGTACCAGGCGACGGCGGCGGGCGCGTCCGAGGCGAGGACTTCGTTCGGTTTCACCCACTGGGAGAGGATGGCGATGTAGGGGGGGATGTACGGAGGCCAGTGGAAGGGGGTCCGCATCGGGCGGGAGAGGTAGTTGAGCATCGGCGCGGCACTGAGGACGAGCGCCAGGATGATCACGCTATAGCGGATGATGCGGTGCCGCACGTGCGTCCGCCCGAGCATCACGAAGAGGAAGGCGAAGCCGTAGGCGGCAAAGAACGGGACGAAGAGGACGAAGAGATCGGTCGCGCTCACGATGCCGAAGCGGTCGTCGGCGGCCCACAGGGCGCTCCCCAGGGAGACAAAAAGCCACATGGAGAGAAAGAGCCAGCGCATCCGCCGCGGCCCTTCGTTCCGGAAGGGGTAGAGCAGGGCGAGGAAAAAGAGCGGGGCGATCGCGGCGCCGCCGAGATGGTCCACGAGTCGCTCCACCTCCTGGGTCAGCTCGGTCTGAATCTTGCGGCGAAGCCGCGGAAGGGGCAGGGCGGTGCGCGGCACTTCGGCGGAACGCATGACGGCCGATTCCGTTGTTCCCGTTCCGTGCAGGGCGCTGTACCAGCTCACCCCCATCGGGAAGCCGGAGACCCGGTAGTTGCGCACCATCCATGGCGCGTAAAGGAGCAGGAAAACGCCTGCCATGACCAGCAGCGTACGCCACCGCGCCGGGAAGGCGATGAGGACATAGGTAAGCAGCCCGAGGAAGAGCCAGATGGTGAGCGCATGGGTGAGCGCCAGCAGCCCGCAGAGGAGCGCCACCGCGGCGAGCCGGAGGTAAAGGCGCCACCCCCCGGGTTTGTCCATGACGATGCGCGACATGAAAAGGAGGGTCAGGCTCAGGAGGAAGAAGATAAAGGTCTGGGGCAGCCCGCTCATGGCGTGCATCCAGAGCGTATGGCAGAGGAAGGTGACGGCCAGGGTCAGCCAGGCGATCTTCGAATCAAAAAGGCGGCGGATCGTCAGGAAATTGATGGCGATCGCCGCGTAAAGGAAAAGCACGGAGACGATGAGGACGGCCTTGTCCCCGCTATAGACCAACTGGTCCGGGGTGATGCCTTCCTTCAGGTCGATCGGGATCGGCTCCATGCCGAAGCCGGTCGTGGCGAAGGTGAGGGCGAGGGTCGCCGGCCAGAGCGGGCCGTGATAGGTATCCGGGATGGGGCCCCGGGGGAATTCGCCTTTTTTGGCGTAAAACTGGGAGACGGCCATCGGGCGGATGACCTTCGTGGAAAAGCCGTTGCCGCTGGCGATTTCCCGGGCGATCTCCGCCTGCTCCATCCCCTTGGCGTGGGAGAGCCCCTTGAAGAGCCGCCACCCCATGGGATCGAAAAGCAGGGCGACGATCATCGCGATGGCGAAGAAGATGAGTGCGGCGACGCGGAGGCGTGTGGCCCATACGCCTTCCTCCATGCGGTGGATGAAGGTCTGGACGGAGCGTTCGGAGGGCATGTCAGGTGGTTTTGAGGCTCTTGAGTCTGCGGTGAAGGGTCCGGCGGCTGATGCCGAGCTTGCGGGCGGCTTCCGTGCGGTTTCCCTTGCTTTCTTCGAGAGCCTGCATCATGAGCCGGTGTTGGGTTTCCTGTAAATTCAAATGATCCGGGGCGGGGGCGGTCGCCCCGGAGGGGGTGGCCCGGGGGGAAGGCGCGGGCCGTATCTCCCGGAGGGTGGCCGGGAGGTCGCGCAGGCCGATCCGGTTCCCCGTCGCCATGACGACGCCGTGTTCGATGGCCGTGCGCAGTTCGCGCACATTCCCCGGCCACGGGTAGCGGAGGATCGCTTCGATGGCCTCGGGGGTGAGTTCCCGCTCCGGCTTGCCGTTCTCTTTGGCGAACCCCTTGAGAAAGGTGGTGAAGAGCAGCGGAATATCCTCAGGGCGTTCGCGCAGCGGCGGCAGCGTGATTTTCACCACGTTGAGGCGGTAGAAGAGATCGTCGCGGAAGGTGCCTTCGCCCACCATCGCCTCCAGGCTCCGATTCGTGGCGGCGACGAGGCGGACGTCCACCTTGATCGACTGGTTCCCGCCCACCCGCTGGAAGGAGCGTTCCTCGCTGAGCACGCGGAGGACTTTCACCTGGATGTTGGCGTCGATCTCGCCGATTTCGTCCAGAAAAAGCGTGCCGCCGTTGGCCTGCTCGAACCGGCCGATCCGCCGCTCGATCGCCCCGGTGAACGCCCCCCGCTCGTGGCCGAAAAGCTCGCTCTCCAGCAACTGCGGGGAGAGGGCCGCGCAATGGACCACCACGAACTTCTGCTTGGGCCGCCCGCTCAGGTTGTGGATCGCCTGGGCGACGAGTTCCTTGCCGGTGCCGCTCTCGCCTTCGATCAGGACGGTGGCCCGGGAGGGGGCCACCTGCCGGATGCGCTCGAAGACCTCCTTCATCACGGCGGAGTTCCCCACGAGCGATTCGAGCCCGTAGCGTTTTTCCACCTGTTGGCGCAAGGCCCGGTTTTCCTCCTCGGCGCGGCGGCTGCGCAGGGCGCGGTTGATGAGGATCTCCAGATGATCGAGGTCGAGCGGTTTGGTGATGAAATCGTAGGCTCCCCGCTTGATCGCCTCCACGGCCGTATCCACGGAACCGTAGGCGGTCATCATGATGCAGATGGGGGGATTGGGAAGGCTCAGGGCGCGGTCGATGAGGTGCATCCCGTCCTCGCCGCCCAGCCGAAGGTCGGTGACGAGGACATCAATCGGGTCTCCCTCCAGCACGTTGAGCGCTCCCTGGATGTCGGCGGCGGTGTAGACGTCGAAATCGTCCTCCAGAGAACTGCGCAATCCCTCCCGGGTGTGTTTTTCGTCATCAACGATGAGGATGGTCGGTTCCACTCCCCTTTTCATAGCGGAAGTGGCCCGGCCACGACAACCCTATAACCCGCCGCGGTGCGACAGATTGGCCCGCATGGAACCCCGAAACCGGGGTCAGGCGCGGTCGCTCACCCCGGAAACCCCGGCATGGGAGGCGCAGTGGGCGCAACAGAAAATCTCCCCGTCGCTCGCCTCCACCCCGTGGCCGATCACCCGGCAGCCGCAGTGGGCGCATTCCGGGGCGAGGGCGTGGATGGCGCACTCGAAGCTGTCAAACGTGTGGCTCTCTCCCCCGAGGCGGACCTCGAAGGCCTTATCGTAATCGTTTCCGCAAACTTCGCATTTCATACCCGTTTCAATCGGAAACGGCGGGGTTGGAGGTTGCCGGATTCCGCCCGCCCCTGCTAGAAAAAGAGGTCCGCATGAAAAACACCCTTAACGAAGCCCGCTTCCTCTCCCTGCTTGAAAAAGTCCTCCCCTCGGCCACGACGGATATCGAACTGGCCAACCGGATCTACGAACAGGTGGCAAAGGAAGTCCGGCTGATCTCCAGCCTGAACGCCTTCGAGAAATTCTGCTCCAAGGGGGCGATCCCCGATCTGGAACCGGCCACGCTCAACGGCCTTTCCGAGCAGCTTGGCGGGAATTTCGGCCCGGAGAACGTGACGGTGGAGCCGCTGGAGGACCAGACCGGCGTGGCCGTGGAGATCAACCTGCCGGACCAGACGTTCCAAGGGCATCTCAAGGTGCAGACCCCTGGCAGCGAGGAGGAGAACGACGCGCCGTTCGTCCCGTTCCCGATCGCCCTGCCCGAAGACCCGGAACTGGTCTGGCTGCTGGCGCGGCGGGAGAACTTCGGGCCGGACGAGGCGGCGCGTGCGCTGGCGAACATCGGCGAGGAGTTCTGGGCCTCCAAGAAAGGGCAGAACCTCCAGCGGCAGGGAGCGGAGCGGAATTTCGCGGAGATGATCACCAACGTTCCGGCGGCGATGCTCAAGGATAGCGGCCTCAAGCGTTACCACAAGGACCCGGAGGCGCTTCGGGTGGTGCGGCTCATTCCCGATGCCCCGGCGGTGGTGGAAGAGGAGTGAGCCTCAGGCCCCGGCATCAAGCGGGTGCGTGAAGGTGTGGAGGTCTTCGGTAAGCGATCACCTTGACGGATGACGATCTGTACGTTATCCTGTCCGGAAATGAGCGCGATCACCTACACGGCGGCCAGAGAGAATCTTGCGGCGACGATGGATCGGGTTTGCCGGGATCATGCTCCGGTGATCATCACCCGCAAACGCGAGCAAGCCGTGGTGATGATTTCCCTGGAGGATTATTCCGCGTTGGAGGAGACGGCCTACCTGTTGCGTTCCCCTGCCAATGTGAAACGATTGCTGGGGGCGATCGAGAAACTCGGTGCGAAACAGGGGGTTGCGAAGCAACTCGATGAACTGGAATCCCGGTGAAACTCCTTTTCTCTCCGGAGGCATGGGAGGATTACCTCCATTGGCAGAAGACCGATCCCCGGGTGGTTAAAAGAATCAATGCCTTGCTGAAAGAGGTCTGCCGGACCCCCTACGAGGGGACGGGAAAGCCCGAGGCGCTCAAGCACGCCCTTTCCGGCTTCTGGTCCCGCCGGATTTCTTCGGAACACCGTCTTGTTTATCGGGTGGTTGAGGATTGCGTTGAGATCGCACAGTTGCGGTTTCATTATTGAAGTCAGGCCGCCTTCCCGACCTTCCCACCACATGGACGCCCGGGCCTTGGGCCGCGTCGGGATTGACAACCCGCGCCGCTTCCCGCTTCTTTTGATGATGCGATTTCTCAACCTGACGCGGCAGAAACGGAGACGCTGCCGGGTTACCCGCTCATCCCGGATGCCCTCGCTGTTACTGCCGAAGAGAGGGGGCGGTCTTGAGGTAAGGTTCTTGACTCTTGAGAATGGCGTAAAGCTTCCTGATGAGGAAAAGACATGGTTGTCAATTGTCAAGTTTCAGCGAATCGATTCCCAATGACGCTCAATTTATATGTCGTTTTCTTGAAATGAATGAAGATCGTGATCGTTTGGTTCGGGTATTTTGGAAACTCTGTTGGCGTGATGTGAAATGGTTTTCTCAAAGAAATTTCGAACAGCCCTTGCGTTTCCAAAAGAGGCATCCCGTGATTTATACATTTCTTCCATTTTTGAAAAAATTAAACTGGCGCATTCCTGATTGTAAGTAAATCCGTTTTCTGTGCATAATTTTACAAAGATCTCATACAGATCCATTGGGCTATAGTCGGGAAATTCTATAAATCTATTGAATCGCGACCGGAGTCCGGGATTGCTATTTAGGAATTCTTCCATTTTCCTTGTGTACCCGGCAACAATAACAACCAAATCATTCCTGTAATCTTCCATATATTTTAGAATAGTCTCTATGGCTTCTTTTCCATAGTCCGAATTACCGACAGATGACGAAAGTGAGTAGGCTTCGTCGATAAACAGAATTCCTCCCTTGGCTCGATCGATCACTTCCTTAACCTTGATAGCGGTTTGACCGACATAGCCTGCGACAAGACCAGCCCGATCCACTTCGATCAACTGACCTTTCGATACGACACCGAGATGTTTGTATAAATTCCCCACCAATCGTGCTACCGTCGTTTTCCCGGTTCCGGGATTTCCGGTAAATACCAAGTGAAAGGATATGGGGGTTCCTTTTGCTCCCTTCTCTTGTCGCATTTGTCTGATTTTCAGCAAATTCACGAGACTTTTGATGTTTTCCTTAACGTCAGATAATCCGATTAGTCCTTCAAGTTGCTCAAGAACGTGTTCCAGCGTATCTTGTGAGCCCATCGTTGATTCGAGCCTTGACTGATCAATGCAAATTCCGTATTCTTGAAAACATGCAATAAGTTCTGATATTGCACGTTGAAATCCGTTTTTGCCGTTTCCATTGGAAATGGCGACGGCATGGCTTCCAATTTCAAAGATAGACTCCATGACTTCTTGGTAAATTATCCTGCCTCCTCGTCTTTCAAAATCGGCAAATGATTGAATTATTGATAAGCCAGACATTGATGGAGACGGGCTTTGTTTGATGCGTCTCCTGATTTCTCGTTCACTCCGACCTCCTGGTAATGTCTCACTTACATCGCGGAAGAATGCGAGTTGAGCATCATTGATATCCGATGAGTCGCCGAAGACGCATAACATCAATTGATCAATTATCATATCTATCCTTAACTGGACTACCGTAATAAATAAGTCATGCATTAAGTCATTAGGGTCACCTTTGTCTATCAACTCTATACAGTTGGTGTTAATTCTGTTTTTGAGAACTAGTGATTTTTTGATTAAGGTTTTAACTTCCTCGTTTGGTTCGGGAATATCGGTATCGTCAATAGGAAATTCTCTTAACTTTTCAATGGCGGGATGTATGGAAGAGGAAAAGAAGTCAGAAAATTCTCTTATTGAACTGATCGGTTGCCCATCTCCTTCATTGTAAAATGCAAGGCAAATGTCTTCAATGTATTCGATGCAGCGGTAAGACAATGCCGTTCCTTCACGGGTATCGTGTTCGGCGAGAAGTTGTAGAAAATAAGGGAACTTAAATTCTTTTTCCGAAAAACTTTTCATTACCTGTGACGCAGCCATCCGTGTATCAGCAGGGTTAAGATTAGAGTCGGCCTGTCCTTTTAAAAAGCCAAGTTGCTTCTCGCTCAGAGACTGGCCGCCTGATGTGATTTTACCAAAACATCTTAGTATCCATTCTATGGATTCGTCACTGGCTATTTTCGATGCTTGCGGTGGCAGGGTTGATGTAAATCTGAACCAATTATTAGACTTGTTTTTAACATTTTTACTCATGAGTTTCGTCTTGGGATTTTGAATCCGATAGATCATTTTTTTGAATGACCACTTTGGAGATTATGTGTATCTCCTCCTTTTCATTCGAAGAATCTTTTGATGTAAATAGACCTCCTGCAAATCCAATGATTGCAAATACTATATCGGACCACGACTTGGGTTCAATAATGCCTGCCGTCGTAAGCATCGCCATGAAAATGGTTACCAGTATTATCAGAAATACGCTTGTCGTGTACTTCCCGAATCCTTTTGCTTTAGTGCAGATAAATATACAGAGTGCTGATGCTCCTATTATGAAAACAAAAATCAGGAGTAATTCGGTTAGGTTCATGGCTTATTTTAATCCCTTCGGGTTAATTCCCCGCTGCTTGCAGCGTCTGGTAAGAGCTCAAGCTTTGTCAGACCAATTTTCTTTGGAGTGGATGCTGATCCCTTCCGCTCTGGATCGAGGGCGGCAAGGGGATTTTGCCCGCTTTGACCAAGGGGAGCATTTCTTCCAGTACGAGATGAATCAGTTCCTCGCGGGGGAGCTGAACTTGGGCCATTAGATCATCCAAAGTTTCGATAGATGTCTCGCTTAAAGGGATTTTCAATGTTCGCATGGCGCGATTGTCAGACATTGTCTGACAAAGTCAACGTAGATTTCAAATTTCTTTACCCGTGACGTTAACCTCTTAGTCTATGGGGGATGACAAAGAACACCCGAATCACCGTCAGGTTGCCGGATTCGCTGCGAAATGAGTTGGAAGAGGTATGTCGGATTACCGGCTTGGACGAACCGACGGTCGTGCGTGCCTGTCTTGAGGCGTTCGTGGAGGTGGTCAAGCGGGATGGGGAGATTCGTTTGCCATTGGCGATCATCTCCAAATTGCAGCTTGGAGCTTTGGCTGCGGGCCAGCGTCAATAAGAGAGGGCGGTTCTTAGGGTTGACCCCTTTCGGGAGCCGCGCCGGGATTGACAACCCGCGCCGCTTCCCGCTTCTTTTGATGATGCGATTTCTCAACCTGACGCGGCAGATCGGGATCGGGGCCAACAGTTACGTGCTGGAGATCGGGGGGCGGCGTCTGGTGCTCGATGGCGGGTTGCACCCGAAGCGGGAGGGGACGGAGGCGCTGCCGGATTACCCGCTCATCCCCGATGATAGCGTGGACGCAGTGCTCCTTTCCCACGCGCATCAGGACCATGTCGGCGCGGTGCCGGTGCTGATGCGGCGTCACCCCCGCGCCCCGCTCTTCGCCTCGGAACCGACGCGGCGGATCGCGGAGATCATGCTGCACAATTCGGTGAATGTGATGCTGCGGATGCGGGCGGAGCGGGGAGTGTCCGCTTACCCGCTTTTCACCCATCGGGAGGTGGACGCCCAGTTTCGCCGATGGAATACCGTGCCGCTCAACCGGCGCTGGACGCTGGAGGGCGAACGGCTCAGCCCCGGGGAGGAGAGCCCGCTGAGCTTTGAGTTTTACGACGCGGGGCATATCCTCGGCTCCGTCGGCACGCTGATCCGGAGCGAAGGGCGGACGGTGTTTTACACGGGCGACGTGAATTTCGATGACCAGACGCTCTCGCGCGGGGCCTCGTTCCCGGAGGAACCGCTCGATGTGCTCATCGTGGAGACGACCCGGGGCGACCGCGCGCTTCCGCCCGGCTTTACCCGCGGGGCGGAGGAGCAGCGGCTGGCGGCGGCGCTCGCGCAGGCGTTTCTGCGGGGCGGGACGGTGCTCATTCCGGTCTTCGCGCTCGGGAAGACGCAGGAACTGCTCGGGATGCTCACCGGGATGCAGGAGCGCGGGGAGCTTCCCCCGGGGTTTCCGGTTTACATCGGGGGGCTGAGCACCCGGATTACGGAAATGTACGACGAACTCGCGCGGCAATGGCCCCGGCGGCGTCCGGAACTCAAGCTCCTGGAGGCGATCTCGCCTTTCGTGGTGAGCGGGCGGGAGGTGGACGGCCTGCCGCTCAAGGCGGGGCGGGTCTACGCGCTCACCAGCGGCATGATGAGCGAGAACACGCTCTCCAACGTCTTTGCCGAGCGCCTGATCGGCCAGCGTGCGCACCATCTTTTCTTCATCGGATACGCGGACCCCGATTCTCCCGGCGGTCGGATCAAGGCGGCGGCCCCCGGCGAGGGGGTGGCGCTGGAGGCGGGCGGGCGGGAAACGCCGCTCCGGGCTCACGTGGAGGATTTCAACTTCAGCGCGCACGCCTCCCGCGAAAGTCTCCGGGCGTGGATCGGCAGGGTGCGCCCGAAAAAGGTGCTGCTCGTGCACGGCGATCAACCGGCGATCGACTGGTTCCGCACGACGCTGGAGGCGGACCTGCCCGGGAGTGAAATCCGGGCGCCGGAGCCGGGGGAATGGATCACGCTGTGAGTCACGATGACGGTGGCGGGAATGCCGTGCTCTCAGCCATTTGAGCCGAACCGGAAGAACGTTTCCGCCGTGGCCGTGGTGGCGGCGGCGACTTCGCTCACGGGAATCCCGCGTAGTTCCGCGATCTTTTCCGCCACCTGCCGGGTATGGGCCGGTTCGCACCGTTTGCCCCGGTAGGGGACGGGGGCGAGGAAGGGGCAGTCCGTCTCCACCATGTACCGGTCTCCGGGAATGGCGGCGGCGGTTTCCGCGATCGTCGGGGCGTTGCGGAAGGTAACGATGCCGGTGAAGGAGACGAGGTGCCCCCGGGCGAAGAGCCGGGCGGCGTCTTCCGCCGTGCCGGTGAAGCAATGGAAGACGGCGCGCACCTTCCCGTCGTAGGGAGCCAGAATGGAGAGGGTATCCTCCAGGCATTCGCCGCGCTGGTGGATGACGATGTTGAGGCCGAGTTCCGCCGCGAGGTCGAGCTGTTGCTCGAAGAGGATCGACTGGGCGGATTTCACCGCGCCGTCGCGGATCGCCAACTCGACATCGACCGGTTCTTCGTTCGCCAGCGCGGTGAGCGAGTTGTGCGTCGCCTTCCGGCTCGGCAGCCGGTAGTAGTCGAGGCCGGTTTCCCCGATGGCGACCACCTTCGGGTGCGCCGCCAGTTCCCGCAGCCGGGCAACGGCTTCCGGCTCGGCTTGCAGGCTCCGCTGCGCGTTGTTGGGGTGGATGCCGATGGCGGCGTAGAGGCCGGGATGGGCCTCGGCGAGCGCGATGGCCCGGCGGCTCCCCTCCAGATCGGTGCCGATGGTGATCACCCGCGTCACCCCCGCCGCGGCGGCCCGTTCCAGAACGGATGCCACTTCCCCTTCGAAGTCGGGAAAATCGAGGTGGGCGTGGGTGTCGATCAACATGGCTCTACCATTGAATAACGGAACTCGCCCACGTCAGGCCGCCTCCAAATGCAACCAGAAGCACATAATCGCCTTCTTTCATGCGGCCCGTCCGGTTCGCTTCATCGAGCGCGATGGCCACGGCGGCGGCGCTGGTGTTTCCGTAGCGGTCGAGATTGATGACGAAACGCTCCATCGGCACATTGATGCGCTGGGCGATCGCCTCGATGATCCGGACGTTCGCCTGATGCGGGATGATGCAGGCGAGGTCTTCGGCTTCCAGCCCGGCCTGCTCCAGCGCGGTCTGGGCCGCCGCGAGCATCGCGTTCACGGCCTGTTTGTAAACCTCCTTGCCCGCCATCTTGATGGTGTTGAGGCGTTGATCGACGTTCGCCTGCGTGATCGGGTAGCGGCAGCCGCCGCCCGGGAGGGTCAGGATGTCGGTGTGATCCGAGTTCGCCCCCATGTGGGTCGCGATGATGCCGTGGGCGCCGCCCCGGTTGCGGAGGATGGCGGCTCCCGCCCCGTCCCCGAAGAGGACGCAGGTGTTCCGGTCGGTCCAGTCCACGATGCCGCTGAGTTTTTCCGCCCCGATGACGAGGATCGTGTTGTAAGTGTGGCTGGTGATGAACTGCTGGCCGATCTCCAGCGCGTAGAGGAACCCGGCGCAGGCGGCGGAAACGTCGAAACAGGCGGCGTTGCGGGCACCGATCGCCTTCTGCACGAAACAGGCGGTGGAAGGGAAGGCCATGTCCGGGGTGACGGTGGCGACGAGGATCAGGTCGATCTCTTCGGCGGAAATCCCCGCCTGCTCCATCGCGCGGCGGGCCGCGTTGGCCGCCATGGCGCTGGTGTATTCGCCCTCGGCGGCGATCCGGCGTTCGCGGATGCCGGTCCGCGTGACGATCCATTCGTCCGAGGTTTCCACCATTTTTTCGAGGTCCGCGTTGGTGAGAACCCGTTCGGGGACGTAGCTCCCCGTGCCGATGATCGAGACGGTCCGTTTCGGTTTATGCAGACGCGGATTGCGCGGCTGCGCCTTGGGCTTGTTCATGATGGCGTTGAATTTCTTTCACGATATGGGGGTTGACGTGATGGGTGATCGACTCGGTGGCCGCCCGGATCGCGTTCTTGACGGCCTGCGCCGAACTTCCCCCGTGGCCGATGATGCAGACCCCGTTGATGCCGAGCAGCGGCGATCCCCCGTATTCGTCGGCGCTGGTTTTTTTGCGGATGGTCTGGAAGGCTCCCTTGGCCAGGAGCGCGCCGAGCTTGCGGGTCGGCGTCTTGACGATTTCATGCTTGAGCCAGCGGAAGATGGCGTGGGCGATCGCTTCCGAGGTTTTCAGCACGATGTTGCCGGTGAACCCGTCGGTGACGACGACTTCCACCGGGCGCTCAAAGAGGTCGTGCCCCTCCACGTTGCCCCGGAAGTTGAGGTGGCTGTGCCGCAGCAGGTTGAAGGACTGGCGGGTGAAATCGGTCCCTTTCTTGTCCTCGGAGCCGATCGACATCAGCCCCACGCTCGGGTTCGGGTAGCGGAGGACGTGCCGGGAATAGACCGTGCCCATGATGGCATTGTGCAGCATCTGGCGGGGGGTCGGGTCCGTATTGGCCCCGGCATCGACGAGGACGAAGAGGTTCGTCTGCGTCGGCATGGTGGTGGCGATGGCGGGGCGTTCGATCCCCGGGAGCATCCGCAGCTTGATGGTGGTGGCCGCCACGCACGCCCCGGTGTGCCCGGCGCTGACGATGGCGTCCGCGTCCCCGCTCTTGACGAGATCGACGGCGCGGCTCACGGAGGAATCCCGCTTGCGGCGCACGGCGTCCGTGGCGTTGTCGTTCATCTCCACCACCTGGGTGCAGTGAACGATCTCGATCCGCCCGTCGTTGCAGCCGAGCCGCTTGAGTTCCGCCTCCAGCCGCGGGGTGTCTCCGGTGAGGAAAAGCCGGGTGATGTTCCGGTTCTCCCGCAGGGCCAGCACGGCGCCCTCGACGAGCTTGGGCGGCCCGTCATCGTGCCCCATGGCATCCAGAGCGATCTTCATTGAGAACGTTGGGAACGCAACCCGCGGCGACGCGGGAAAAAAGCAGCCGTCCCACGGTGACGCGAGACGGCTGAAGTCAAATTTTCCCGGAATCTGCTATCAGGCCGCTTCGATGGTCAGGACCTGACGGCCCTTGTAGTACCCGCAGGAAGGGCAGGCGATGTGCGAGCGCACGGAGCTGCCGCACTGGCCGCACTTGACGAGTTGCGGGGCGTGCCAACGGTTGGCCGCCTTGCGGGTGCGCAGGCGCATCTTCGAGACTTTGCGTTTTGGAACTGGCATAAAAGTGGTTTGGAAGTGGTTCTCTGTCGGACTCTATCGGTCTTGGATTTTGCTCAGAGCGTCGAGACTGGTCCAGGGATTTTTTTCCTCTTCCACCAGTTTTTGCTCTTTGGGAGCAAATTTCCCCACGCCGGGGCAGGTCCTGCCGGCCTCCCAGTCGCAACGCGGATGGGGCGGCAGGGCGAGGAGAATATCTTCGCGCAGGGCGTCCGTCAAGTCCACGGTTTCACTTCCTCCCAGGTCCGAATTGACTCAAATGAAATGACACCGGGGGAGAGTCATTTTGGAAGGAGGGATTGAAACGTTGCCTCATAACAGATGACACCGGAAGAAATGTCATCAGAGATGAGTCAGAGGAGCAAAAGAGAAG
>Ga0206106_100206_pt1 | contig 86667 bp, 83 predicted proteins | sample 1B1ome_FD_148677 | JGI IMG/M metagenome (GOLD analysis project Ga0206106, IMG submission 148677) | Enriched microbial communities from leaf-cutter ant dump, University of Wisconsin, Madison, United States - 1B110A | ecosystem: Environmental > Terrestrial > Nest > Insects nest > Nest dump | place...
TCGTAATTCTTTCAGAATTATTTTATAACTTGCCTCAAAGTTGCTCATAATTGTATTTTCTTGAAACTCAATACAATATACTGATTTTTAGTAGTTTGAGCAACTTTTTTTATAATGCACTACGGGTTATTAATATCTTAACATAAATTTAACAACCAAACAAATTATTCTCTTTAATTTTATCCAATTCATAAATGAATGAAGAATGAAATTTAAACCTATTTTAATTACCATCATTGTTTTATTTTCAATGATTTCTTGTGATATGATTACGCAGGCTTACAATGAAACTTTTGCGAACGAAGAAAAAGCCGAGGAAAACACCGATGAAAACTTCGACGAAAATCTCGATGAAAAAACGAAAGCGATGATTAAATCAGGGATTTTGGAAAAAGCAGATTCAAAGCCAATTGCTAAAGAAGTCAATCTTTTTGAAAGTGCCGGAAATTTAGAGAAAATTCAGGCGCAGCTTCAGGATATGTTTCCCGGAAAAGATTTGAAAGTTAATCCGCCACATATTTATTTTGAAAAAGAACAAATTCGTTTGCAACTTATTGACCCTGAGATTTCTGAAAATATAGATTGGTATCATTATGAAGGCAAAACTTCGGAATGGAAAAAGGGAAATCCGGTAAAGACGAACGCACACATGCCATTCACTCCGGTTTCTTTGGATGAATTCAAATTTGAAACCGCCAATAAAGTTTATCTGGAAATTCTGAAAAAACTCGAAACAATTGAAGGTGGCGAATTTCCTTCGACCCTTTATTTCAGTTTTCACCAAAAAAAATGGAATTGGAACGCGAGGATTTACGGCAGTCGTTCCGATTATGATTTTAAAACTGATGTAAACGGAAACGAATTAGAATTTAAACGATTATAAATTAAACTTGAAATTATGAGTAAAAATTTCTGGGCATTTTATATTGCATTTTTCGTATTTGTATTCCCTTTGTTTTTTAGTTTTTCAGCCGAATACATTTGGTCTCCGTTTTGGTCCACAGTTTCTTTGGTAATTGGATTTATCGGCTGGATTATTTTTATCGCATTTGCTTATTCCCAAACGATTTTAAAACCTCGAAAAGTGAAGGAAAACCTGAATTTGCTTTCGCAAAAAGGACGTTTGGAACAAGGGAAAATTTTGGACAAAATTCTTCTGAAAAAGAGAAATAACGGCATGGAAGACATCGAAATCATTGTTCAATTCAAAAATCTTTCAGACACAATGGTCAATTATTCGTTCCAATTCACGGATAGCAGTCCACACGAAAAGCGTTATGAACAAGGAAATCGCGTTAATTTGCGTTTGGCAACGGAAGACCAGTTTCCGGGTGTAATGCTCGCCGATACTCAACCTTCTTTTTCTTCTAAATTCGGCATTTTCATTTTGTTGTTTATTATTGTTTATATGGTGGGAACTTTCATTGCGCATTACCATTTTTACAGCAATGGAAACGGTTGGCGGTTTATCACTTTGTGGCACCCTTGGGTTTTTACGCCTTTTGAAGGACTTCTTTTTTATGGATTGACGGGGATATTAACCCGTAATTTTGGAGGAAGTGCCAAGCAAGACGAGAAGTTAATTTTGCACGGAAGAAAGGCCGAAGCAACGGTACAGCGCGCAGACCAAACCGGAACTTACATCAACGAGCAACCGCAAATTAAATTCATGCTTAAATTCGACGATTATAAAGGACAAACGCACAATGTGGTTTTGAAGAAAATCGTGCAGCTGACTGAACTTCATTCCGTTGGAACCGGAACCCGAAACATTTTATATCTGCCCGAAAATCCGGAGAAAATTATGTTTGTGGATTGAGTTTCTTTTAAAAAAATATTTTTAAACCTTACAAAAAAACAGTACAAATACTTGTATCTGTACTGTTTTTTGATGAATTTGTATTTGCTTAATCCTGTATATTTTTCAGGAGGTCACTAAATAATTCTAATTATTAATTCCTAATTTTTTATAAGCTTCGTTTCGATAATCTTTAATATCGGCATTCACTTGTAAACTTTGTAGCAATTGCTGTCCATAAACTTGGACGTCTTGCCTCTTAATCATTTCTACTGTAGATTTTACATCGTCTTCTGATTTTTCTTTTTCTACAGAATTTTTAACAAGAACATACACGCCCGTGCCTCCTTCAATAGGTTGAGAGAGTGTTTTGTTTTTTATTGCGATTGCTGCTCCTGCCACTTTGGGTTCCATACTTCCGCCCAAAATAGGAGTTAGTATATTGATTTCCCCTGAGGTTTTGGTTGCACCAAACTCTTTTGCGATTTGATCTAAAGAAGTAAGCTTCTTGGAATTAATCTGGTTAATAATTTTTTCGGCCAAAAGCTTGTTTAAGACAACCGGTTCTAATTGATCTCTTATAGATTCCGGATTTATCAATCCTTCTTCTTGACTTCCTTCCAAATAAGCCACAATATAATCTCCATCCGCAGTGGTAAAAATATTGGTATCTCCTTTCTTGGTTCCTTTATCAAACGCCCAAGCTAATACTTCAGAGTCTTTATCTGTATTAATTCCTTGTATTCTTCCTTGGAAGCGCGTCGCCATTCTTGGGTTTTCAAAATGATAGTTTTTCTTTTGAGCTAAATTTTTAAAATCATTAAAACTCTTTCCATGAACATCTTGAATAAATTGATTGGCTTGTGTGTATAAAGTAGTATTGGTTTTATCCGAAACTTCTATTCTCTTCACAAGGTTGGCTACTTTATATCCCTGAGAACCAACTTTTCTATCTTGAATATTAATAATGTGATATCCATACATACTTTCTGCCACACCTGTAGAACCTTTGGGATGAGACATTACAAAATCCAAAAATTGGGGTACCATAGGAGAATCGGGTGTAACCCAACCCACTTCTCCGCCTTGGTTTGCAGAACCTGTATCCGCAGAATAGGATAAAAACTCGTCAAACTTGGCGGGATTGTTTTGTATTACTGTGCTTAGGCTGTCTGCCAATTTTTTAGCCTCGTCTTTAGAGCGTGTAATTTGCTGTCCTTGAGCGCTGGGAAGTCCTTCATAAGCGATAAGTATATGTCTGGTTTGTACAGAATCTCTGGTTTGTTTTCCTATAAGTTTGGAAACCACCAAATATCTGTTGTCCACTTCAAAAGGTCCGTAGGTTTGCCCTATATTGGCTGTTTTCAAGAAATCCCGAATTTCTTCAGGCTGTTGGGACAAAGGTAAATAACGACCATCATAAGGAGCGTCGGAATTTATTTCTATAAATAAAGAATCGTTTTGGGTTTGTTGAAAACTTTCTATGCCGTTTCCTAAATCCATCCCTACATCTTTTAGCTGATTTATTCCCTCTTTGGCAGCGGCTAAATCTTCTGCACTCGGATCGGCAGAAAATAAAACCAGACCAATATTGCGAGAAGCTTTTGTTTTAAATCGAGTGGGGTATTCCTTAATGTAATTCTCTAAATCCTTAGTGGTAACATTTATCTTATTTTTACTTCCGTATGTTAAATAGTCTATTTTAACATAATCGATTTTAGCTTTTTCGTTTTTCTCTTTTATAAACTCTGTGGCTTCAAGATCACTGGCTGTGATTGCTGAAGTTACATTTCCCAAAAACAAGCGAGTCATAATACGATATTCTATTCCCTTTCTTATTTTCATCCAATCGGCATAGCCAGCAGGATTTTGGGATTTCATGGTTTCTACTTCTTTTTTTAGCTCTTGAACTTTAAAGTTTCCTTTTTCATCGAAAAGTTGTGGGTTTTGGGCAAACATAGGATCGAATTGGATTTGATTCCAGAATAAATCCTCTGTCATTTCCAAGCCCATTTTATCGAATTGTTGCTTAACTAATTTAGACTGAACCAATGCTTCCCAAGCTTGTTCTTCTAAAACATCGCGAGATTGTTCCCCACTTTGTTGCTGAAGAAGAAAAATCTGATCATCTAATTCTTCTCTGGTAATTTTATCTCCGTTTACTTTTCCTAAAATATTGGGATCGCGCCCAAAGTATTTTTCCAAACTTTGAGGATCAACAACAAAAGCCAAAAGACCTAACGCCAGAATTCCTATTAAAATCCAGGGTCTTTTTCTAATTTCACTTAAAACTGCCATCTATTATGTAATTTTCGTTTTTTAATCTGTATTTTTTACCTAAAATATATCAGGTTGCGAAATTAAACATTTTTGGCGGAATAAAGAATTTTTTATTCTGTTCCTCTTTGAAAGAGAGTAATTTTGTCCTAATCTTTCCTTTTTTTAAAATTGGCATATCTATTGCGAAAGAATGTAATGCTTTTGTAGTTCTCTTTTAAATACTAAAGAGACTGAATTGGGACAGAAATTACATGACAAACTGACACACATACTTTTTTAAAATATGAGCAATAAAGAAATAATCGAAATCGAAGATTTTTTAGACGATGAATTTGGAATTATTCATGGAGAAATTAAAGATTTAGATCCCCATATAAACGACAAACAAACCGTTTTTTCCCTACTAACCGTACGGAATGTAGTCATGTTTCCTTCGATTATTATGCCCATTACTGCGGGCCGCGAAAAATCGATTCGCCTATTGCAGGAAGCGCATAAAGAAGGAAAACTTATCGGTGTAATCTGCCAAAAAAATGCAGAAGAAAATAATCCTTCCGCACAAGATTTAAACAGTGTGGGAACTTTAGGAAGAATATTAAAAATCGTTACTCTGCCCGAAGGCAATATTACGGCTATTATTAAGGGTGTAGAACGTTTTAAAATTAAAAAAATCATTTCGGAAGAGCCTTATTTTACTGCTGAAGTTTCCCGTTTAAAAGACGGAAAGGTGGTAAAACACAAACAAAACTTTTCCGCTTTGATAGAAAACATCAAAGATTTAGCTTTAAAAATCATCGAAACCGATCCCAACATTCCAAATGCGGCGAATTTTCCGCTAAAAAACATTGCGGGGGAAATAGATTTGCTTCATTTTATTTGCGCCAATGCCAATTTCCTTACTTCGGAAAAACAAAATCTTTTGGAAATTAAAGGTTTGTACAACCGTGCAAAAGCCTGCTATAAATTGCTTTCGGAAGAATTTCAGAAAGTACAGCTAAAAAACCTCATCCACCAAAAAACCAGCAAAGATTTAGACAAACAACAGCGCGATTATTATTTGCACCAACAATTAAAAACCATTCAAGACGAACTGGGAGACGGCTCCGGAAGCGAGGAACAAGAATATAAAGAAAAAGCAAAAAGCAAAAAATGGAATGAAAAAGTTGAAGAACATTTCCAAAAAGAATTAACGCGACTTCTTCGCCAGAATCCCAATTCTCCCGATTATAATGTACAGAGAAACTACCTCGATTTCTTTTTAGAGCTTCCTTGGGAAAATTATTCCACAGATGTTTTCGATTTAAAGAAAGCCGAAAAGGTTTTAAATAAAGACCACTTCGGTTTAGAAGAAATCAAAAAGAGGATTTTGGAGCATATTGCTGTTTTAAAATTAAAAAACAATATGAAATCTCCCATTTTATGTTTGGTAGGTCCTCCGGGGGTAGGAAAAACTTCTTTGGGAAAATCCATTGCCGATGCTTTGGGCAGAAAATATGCTCGTATTTCTTTGGGCGGCTTGCACGACGAAAGCGAAATCCGCGGGCACCGTAAAACATATATCGGCGCAATGGCGGGGAGAATTCTTCAAACCATAAAGAAAACGGAAACTTCCAACCCTGTAATTGTTTTAGACGAAATAGACAAAATTGGTCCCGGCGCACACAGCGATCCTTCTTCTGCTCTTTTGGAAGTTTTAGATCCGGAACAAAACAATTCCTTCTACGATAATTTCTTGGAATATGGTTACGATTTATCTAAAGTAATGTTCATCGCCACAGCAAATAATCTTTCTACCATACAAAGACCTCTTTTGGATCGTATGGAAATTATAGAAGTATCGGGATATACTTTGGAAGAAAAAATTGAAATTGCCAAAAGACATTTGGTGAAAAAACAGCTTTTGGAAAACGGTTTACCAACCGATGCTTTAAAACTTGGAAAAAAAGAACTTGCCCATATTATCGATGCCCACACTTCCGAAAGCGGCGTTCGATTGCTGGAAAAAAGAATTGCTTCTATTGTGCGTTGGTGTGCTCTACAAAAAGCAATGGACAAAGAATACAATCCTAAAATAGATATTTCTAAAATAGATGAAATCTTGGGCGTTCCTCGTCCCAAAAGCCTTTCCGAAAAAACAAATGTTCCCGGAGTTGTTACCGGTCTGGCATGGACCAGCGTGGGTGGAGATATTTTATTTATAGAAAGTATTCTCTCCAACACCAACGGAAAAGGCACCAGCCTCACCATGACGGGAAATCTCGGAAATGTAATGAAAGAATCGGCCACCATTGCTTTAGAATATATAAAAGCCAAATACAAAGATTTAGGAATCGCCGAAAAAAATATTTTAAACAAAAACATTCACATCCACGTTCCGGAAGGAGCCACTCCAAAAGATGGTCCTTCGGCAGGAATTGCGATGCTTACTTCTATGGTTTCCAGCTTTAGAAACAAAAAAGTAAAATCCAACTGGGCAATGACCGGCGAAATTACACTTCGCGGAAAAGTACTTCCTGTAGGTGGAATTAAGGAAAAACTTTTGGCAGCAGCAAGAGCAGGAATCAAAAATGTAATTTTGTGCGAAGCCAACAGAAAAGATGTGGAAGAAATAAAAAAAGATTATTTGGCCCACCTCAAAATTCATTATGTAAAACACATGAAAGAAGTTATTGAGCTGGCGCTTTAGTTTTTAGTTTTAAATTTAAATATAAAGAAGGGAGAGCCATAAAGCGCTCCTTTCTTTTTATCTTTTAAAATGTGAACGATATACTTTTTCAAATCAAAATATTTCGATACGAATGCTTAACTTTGCATTTTAATTCGTAATCCCATGGCTTTATCTAATATTAATCCTACAGAAACCCGGGCATGGAAAAATTTAGAAGCTCATTTTTCACAAAATAAATTCTATTTAAAATCGCTTTTTGCAGAAGATAAAAATCGCTTTTCAAAATTCTCTGTGGAAGAAGACAACTTCCTTTTCGATTATTCCAAAAATATCCTCTCTGAGGAAACCCGCGCTTTGTTGATTGATTTAGCCAAAGAATGCCAATTGGAAAATGCTATTGAAAAAATGTTTTCCGGCGACATTATCAATCAAACCGAAGGAAGAGCCGTGCTGCACACCGCCCTCAGGAATTTTGGGGAAGAAGAAATAAAAGTCGGTGGCAAAAATATTCAGGAAGATATTCAACGGGTTTTAAATCAAATGAAAGTTTTTTCGGAAAAAGTAATTTCCGGAAAACACACCGGATTTTCAGGAAAAGAAATTACAGACGTGGTAAACATCGGTATTGGTGGCTCCGATTTGGGACCGGCAATGGTTTGTCAAGCTTTGCAATATTACAAAACCCGCCTGAATGTGCACTTCGTTTCCAATGTAGATGGAAATGAAATTGCAGAAGTAATAAAAGATTTAAATCCGGAAACCACTCTTTTTATTATTGCTTCCAAAACCTTTACCACTCAAGAAACCATGACCAATGCACACTCTGCAAAAAAATGGTTTTTAAAAGCAGCAACAGAAAAAGATGTCGAAAAGCATTTTGTAGCACTTTCTACCAACATAATTGCTGTAAAAGAATTCGGAATTTCCGAAGAAAACATTTTCGAGTTTTGGGATTGGGTTGGCGGTCGATATTCCCTTTGGAGCGCTATTGGGCTGAGTATTGTTTTGGCGGTGGGCTACGAAAACTTCGAAGCGTTGTTAAAAGGTGCACGCCATTCCGATTTACATTTTAAAAATACTCCTCTCGAAAAGAATATTCCCGTTCTTATGGGGCTTATTGGCATTTGGTACAGAAACTTTTTTAAAGCCTCAACTTATGCCATTTTACCTTATAACAAATACCTTGGCAGATTTGCCGCTTACCTGCAACAAGGAGATATGGAAAGCAACGGAAAATCTGTGGATAGAAATGGAAAATCCGTAAACTATGCAACCGGACCTGTTATTTGGGGAGAACCCGGAACCAATGGACAACACGCATTTTATCAACTCATTCATCAGGGAACGGAACTAATTCCTGCCGATTTTATCGCTTTTGCAAAAGCCAACCATCGGTTGGGAGATCATCAGGAAAAATTACTTTCCAACTTCTTTGCACAAACGGAAGCTTTGGCTTTTGGAAAAACAAAAGAAGAAGTGATTTCCGAATTAGAAGCTACAGGAAAAAGCAAAAATGAAATCGATTTTTTAACTCCATTTAAAACTTTTGCAGGAAACAAACCCACCAATTCTTTGTTGTTCGATAATCTTACGCCTTATAATTTAGGAAGATTAATTGCTTTTTACGAGCATAAAATATTTGTACAAGGGGTGATTTGGAATATTTTTAGTTTCGATCAATGGGGCGTAGAACTCGGCAAAGTTTTGGCAAAAAAAATCCTTCCCGAATTACAAAGTGAAGAAAAAACCACTTCTCACGACAGCTCAACCAACGGATTAATTAATTTTTACAAACAACATAAATAAAATCGACATGGCGCAAATTCTTGACGGAAAAAAAGTCTCCGAAGAAATTAAAGAAGAAATTAAAGAAGAAGTAGCAAAAATTGTTGCCAACAAAAGAAGACCTCCACATTTGGTGGCAATACTTGTAGGAAACGATGGTGCCAGCAAAACCTATGTAAAAAGCAAAGTAAAAGATTGCGCCGAAGTAGGTTTTACCTCTTCTGTGGAAAGATTTCCCGCCACAGTTTCCGAGTCGGAATTATTAGAAACCATAAATGATTTGAATAAATCCAAAAAAGTAGATGGATTTATCGTTCAGCTTCCTCTGCCCAAACAAATCGATCAACAAAAAATCATCATGGCCATCGATCCCCGAAAAGATGTGGATGGTTTTCATCCCGAAAATTTTGGGAAAATGGCTTTGGAAATGAATACCTTTCTTCCGGCAACCCCTTTTGGAATCCTCACTTTGTTGGAGCGATATAATATCGAAACCAAAGGTAAAAATTGCGTTATCATCGGAAGAAGCAAAATCGTAGGAAGACCAATGAGTATTTTAATGGGAAGAAAAGATTTCCCCGGAAATTCTACCGTAACCCTTACCCATTCTTATACAGAACATATTGAAGAATATACAAAAAAAGCAGATATTGTGATTACCGCATTGGGAGATCCTTACTTTTTAAAAGCAGATATGATTAAAGAAGGCGCTGTAATCATCGATGTGGGAATTACTCGTGTGGACGACGATTCCAAAAAAGGATATCATTTGGCGGGCGATGTAGATTTCGAAAGCTGCTCCAAAAAAGCCAGCTGGATTACTCCCGTTCCCGGTGGTGTTGGTCCCATGACTCGGGCAATGTTGCTGAAAAACACCATCTTGGCTTACAAAACTTCCGAATACAACGATTAAAATGGCTACAGAAACTGAAAAATCTTTAGTAGAAAAAGGCGAAATGCTCCCCATTATGGAGCATTTTTACACTTTACAAGGAGAAGGTGCACATTCCGGAAAGGCTGCTTATTTCATCCGAGTTGGCGGCTGCGATGTGGGTTGCCATTGGTGCGATGTAAAAGAAAGTTGGGATGCCGATTTACATCCTTTAATGGAAGTAAATCAATTGGCCGAAATAGCTGCACAACATTGCAAAATGATTGTTTTAACGGGCGGCGAACCTTTGATGTACAATTTAAATCCTCTTACTTCTCGATTGAAAGAACTGGGTTGCGATATACACATAGAAACTTCGGGCGCTCACCCGCTTTCGGGGCAATTGGATTGGATTACATTATCGCCTAAAAAAAGAAAACTTCCCTTGCCGGAAATTTATCTGAAAGCAAACGAATTAAAATGTATTATCTTTAACCAACACGATTTTAAATTTGCCGAAGAACAAGCTGAAAAAGTAAATAAAAACTGTCTTCTCTTTTTACAATCCGAATGGAGCAAGAAAGAGAAAAATTACTCCGAAATATCAAAATACATTCTGAAAAATCCAAAATGGCAAGCTTCGGTACAAACCCATAAATATTTAAATATTCCTTAAATTTCCTGCATGCAGCAACTCCGATATTCTGTTTATTTAAAAAGCATTTTTATCGCCCTCGATTTAATCGGCGTGGTGTTTTTTTATGCTTTTTTTTATTTCACAACATTCGGAAAATCACTCGAAACTTTTATTATTATCGGTATTCTTACTGCTTTTATTTGGTTTCTTATTAGTGGTATAACTCGTATTTATAACATTCCCAGAAATTTCACTCTCATACGATATGGTGAAAGGCTAATACTTCATTTTCTTGTTTTTTTTCCGAGTTTTTATTTTCTATTAAAAATCGGAGGCTCCGCCCAACCTGATTTTTGGAAAACATCTCTCAGTATTTTTATCTTTCTTCTTTTTTTAAAGCCATTACTTTTTCTCGCTTTAAAATATTATAGAAAAAGCGGAAAAAACATTCGAAATATCATGTTGATAGGACAGGGAGATTCTCTCTCGATGTTGAAAGAAATTTTAAAAAAACGTGAGGATTTTGGTTATAAAGTTTTTCCTTTTCATCAGGAAAAATTCGACTTAAACGAATTGCAAAAATTCTGGACGGAAAACGGCATTCATTCCATTTTTATTCCGCTGAACCATAATTTTTCGGAAGATTTATATTCCAAAATATTAGAAGCTGCCGAAACTTTCGGCGTTTCTGTTTCCATGGTTCCGGAACGGATTTTCGATGGTTTGCAAAAATATCAAGTGGAATATTTCGATGTGCTTCCGGTTTTAAAAGTGGTGGAAACTCCTTTAAGTGAACCTGCCAATTTATTTATAAAAAATCTCTTCGATTTGGTTTTTTCATTGGTTGTTTTGGTGGCGGTTGGGATTTGGCTTGTTCCGATTATCGCTCTTGCTATCATTATCAACAGCCGAGGGCCCGTGTTTTTTTTACAAAAAAGATATGGTTATCAAAACAAGGTTTTTAACTGTATAAAGTTTAGAACCATGGTTTTGAATGAAGAGCGCGACAGTAAAACAACTTTGCAAAATGATAAGCGAATAACACGAGTAGGACGCTTTTTAAGAAAAACCAGCTTGGATGAATTTCCACAGTTTTTCAATGTTTTAATTGGGCAAATGTCCGTTGTGGGACCTCGACCTCACATGATGTTTGTGGAGGAACATTATAAATCTTTTATCCAAAAATATAATCTTCGAAATACGGTAAAGCCGGGAATTACAGGTTTAGCACAAATAAGAGGATATCGCGGCGATCGCGAAAACATGGACTGGGAAATGAAAAAACGTATAAAAGTCGATTTATTCTATATCAATAATTGGACATTTACTCTGGATTTGGTAATTCTCATCAAAACTTTTGCTTTGGTTCTTTTGGGTGATAAAAAAGCACATTAAATAAAAAAAACATTAATTTCGTAGAATGAAAAAGCTCTTGACTGCTATTGGGGAATATTGTTTGTTGATAAAGGATTCTATTAACATCCCCCAAAAAAGAAATGTTTTCTGGCGAACCTTTATGCGCGAGGTTAATGATTTGATTATAAATTCCTTAGGTCTTGTCGTTTTTACTTCTGGATTTGTGGGTGCGGTAGTGGCGATTCAGATGTTCAATAATTTTGATGCTTCTTCGTTCCCCATCCCCACGGCGTTTGTTGGATATGCCACCAAAGCTGTATTAATCTTGGAATTTTGTCCTACTATTATCAGCTTGGTTTTAGCGGGGAAAGTAGGTTCTTATATTGCATCGAGTATCGGTACTATGCGCGTTACAGAACAAATTGATGCTATGGATATTATGGGGGTAAATACTCCCAATTTTTTAGTTTTACCCAAAATTTTAGCTTCTGTTCTTTTCAATCCTTTGTTAATTGCCATAAGTTTTGTCATTGGAATTTTTGGAGGTTATGCCGCCGGAATGATTACAGGAAATTGGACTTCCACACAATTTACAACAGGAATTCAGATGTACACGCCCAATTTATTTTATATTTATGCTTTTATAAAAACGGTTGTTTTTGCGTTTTTAATAGCCACCATTCCTTCCTATTATGGCTATACGGTAAAAGGTGGCTCCCTTGAAGTGGGTCGGGCAAGTACCCAAGCAGTAGTTTGGACGATGGTTTTTATCATCATCTCGGAATTAGTATTAACCCAAATGATTTTAGGATAATGATAGAAGTAAAAAATTTAAAAAAGAGTTTTGAAGATGCCGAAGTTTTGAAAGGCATTTCCACCAGCTTCGAAGATGGAAAAATCAATTTGGTTATTGGGCAAAGTGGTTCGGGAAAAACGGTCTTTTTAAAATGCTTATTAGGCGTATTTGAACCCTCCAGCGGAGATATTCTTTTCGATGGTCGCCCTTTTGGAAGTATGGGAAAAGAAGACCGCCAGCAACTTCGCACCGAAATAGGAACTGTTTTTCAAGGTAGTGCTCTGTTCGATTCTATGACGGTTCAGGAAAATATTATGTTTCCATTGGATATGTTTACCAATATGACTTATCGAGATAAGAAGAAAGTGGTTTCAAAAGTTATTGGGCAAGTTGAGCTGGGAAATGCCGAAAAAAAGCTTCCCTCCGAAATTTCCGGAGGAATGCAAAAAAGAGTTGCCATTGCGCGAGCTATTGTAAACAATCCTAAATATCTTTTTTGCGATGAACCCAATTCGGGATTAGATCCCAGCACTTCCATTGTTATCGATGAATTGCTAACCTACATTACCGAACAATACAAAACCACCACCATTATCAATACCCACGATATGAATTCTGTGATGACAATTGGTGAGAAAATTGTTTATTTAAGAAATGGCATTAAAGAATGGGAAGGTTCCATGCATGATATTTTAACTGCAGATAATAAATACCTCATCAATTTCGTTTATTCTTCAGCATTGTTTAAAGAATTACGTAAAACTCTTTTAGAAAAAAGACAAAATTTGTAAATTATGAAAAAGATATTTTTAACCGTCCTTACCACTGTTGGGTTTTTAGCACAAGCACAACTAATCCATTTTGGAGTAAGAGCAAATGCGCTGTTCAGCACCTCTTCTTCAAGTTGGAAGGACATTAGCAATACCGCCAAAGGAGCATTTCAAAACCCCAAAGATGCCACAGGATTTAATGTGGGTCTTTCTGCAAAAATCAATTTTCCGGTAACATCGTTTTTTGTAATGCCCGAAATTTATTACACCAATTATTCCAATAAAATATCCTATAGCAGCCCCGCCGTTCCAGAACAAAACGGCACTGTTGAATTATCTGCAAAAACCAACCGAGTAGATATTCCGGTTTTGTTGGGCTATAATATTGTACAACCTTTAAGTGCTTTTATCGGACCTGTGTTTTCTACAGATTTATCCGGCAAAAACACTTTCAAGGATTTTAAAGAAGAAGAAAAGAAAGATTTCTCTGTGGGATATCAATTCGGAGCCAACCTCAATCTTTCTAATTTCATCATTAATGCTCGATATGAAGGCTCACTCTCGAAGGACCAAAGAAAGTTTGTAAACTCTGTATCGAACCAAGAAATCAATTACGACAATCGCCCCAGCTTCTTTATTGTAGGTTTGGGATATAATTTCTAAAATTGAAATTGATTCAAAAAAATAAAATCGTCCATATTAAATGGACGATTTTATTTTTAGTTAATGTCTAAAGATTTTATTCCTCAGATATTTGATTTTCTTTTTTCAACCGATCTTCCATCAGTTTCTGTCGTTCTCGTTCTAAAGCTTCTTTTTCTTGTTGGAGCTTTTTCATCTCTTGTTTTTTATTTTCTCTTTTTACCGCAGAACCTTTGCTCACATATCCTACAATTCCACCAAAGATTAGTCCTACTCCTATTCCTGTAAGCGCTCCGTATAACGCTCTCAGATCAAAAACCTGATTGTTCAGCCAGAAGAGAACCAAGCCTATTGCTAAAAAAACAATTCCTACAAAAATTAAATTTTTCATTTTTATCTGTTTAATAATTATTTGCCTCCGGCTGCTTTATAATATTCTAAAGCTTTGGGCATTTCGGCTTCCAATGCCGCTTTACGATTTTCAGGATTGGGGTGAGTCGATAAAAATGCCGGTGTTCCTGAAGGACCGGAAGCAGCACTCATTCTCTCCCAAAATTTTGGAGCTTCACGAGGATCATATCCTGCCATAGACATTAAAATCAATCCCATTTCATCGGCTTCGCTTTCTTGCTTTCTACCATAAGCCAAAAGTCCCACTTGTGCACCAAGCGGATAAAGTTGGCGAAACAGATTGGACATTTGTCCACTTTTTAAAGAGCCTCCGAGTAATTGTCCACCATATTGTGCTAAAGCCGCTTGAGACATCCTTTCGTTTGCATGTCCGGCCAATGCGTGGGAAATTTCATGTCCTAAAACTACCGCCAAACCATTATTGTCTTTTGTAACCGGTAAAATTCCCGAATACACAGCAACTTTCCCCCCCGGCATACACCATGCATTAAGTTGCTTATCTTCTAATAATCGAAACTCCCATTGATAGTCGGCAATATCTCCTCCTCTTCCTATACTATTGTAATAACGAATAGCTGCATTGGCAATATTGGTTCCTACTGTGGTAACATTGTTGGCTGCGGGAGTTCCCTGTATCACTTTCGCTTTGGAAAGAGTGGTTTTGTATTCTTGAAAAGATAATGTGTTGATTTCGCTATTATCCTGCAACTGGATAGAACTTCTTCCGGTAATGGGATTAGTAACGCACGCGGATAATATAAGGGTTGCTCCTATTCCTAATATAAATTTCTGTATTGACATCTTGCTGTTGTTTTTTGTGTTTTTTAATATTTAAAAGACTAAATTAAATATAAAAAATAGAAAATTAAAAATTTTATGTCCATTTTATGAAAAATTTACAAGTAATAAACCTTTCTTTTGCATGGTTTTTGTAATTATTTTTATAATTTACCACCATATAATCGCGAATATAAATTTATGATCATGAAAAAAATATTACATCCCTTCACGTTTTTGTTTTTTATGCTGAGCTTTATCTCTTGTACAACAAGTCATGTGAAAAGTGATTTAAGCAGTAGTGAAATCTCTGAAGCTATATCTTCAGAGAGTTTTCGGTTTGTGGCAACTCGCGCTTTTCCTATGGATCTTACTGCCGTTCGGATGATGGACAATTTCCGCCCTAGAGGTTCAAGCACGCAGATTTTAAACATTAACAATGGTTCTGGTTTTAAACTGGATAAAAATAACCTCGATGTGGATTTACCTTATTTTGGAACTCGTTATAGAGCTGGTCGTAATCCTCAGAGTAACGGTATAAGATTTAAAACCAAGAATTTCCTAATCAAAAGGGTAGGAAAATCGAATAAAACCATTTTCGAAATTGTTCCAAAAGACGCTCAAAGAGTGGACAAAATGTATTTGGAAGTTTTCAACAGTGGTCGTGCTTATTTATCAATAAGCTCTAATGACCGCCAGCCTATTAGTTACGATGGTTACATCACTAAAAGGTCTGCTGAAAACCAAAATTAATTATCGGAACGGGAGCAGGTTTTGTTTTAAAAATCAATGAATTAGAATCAAGCCCGCTCCTCTTCTCCTTTCATTTTTTCGGCATTTTCCGCCATAATTACGGCATCTAACATTTCCTCGATATCCCCGTTCATGTAGGCATCCAAATTATAAATGGATTTATTAATTCGGTGGTCGGTAACCCTTCCTTGCGGATAATTGTAAGTTTTAATCTTTGCCGAGCGATCTCCGGTAGAAACCATAGTTTTTCTTTGTGCGGCGATATCTCCTTGTACTTTCTGCAATTCGATATCGTAAAGTTTGGCTCTAAGCATTTCCATAGCCATTTCGCGGTTGGCCAACTGGGATCTCGCCTGTTGGCAAACTACAACAATTCCTGTGGGTTTATGGGTTAATTGCACTTTTGTTTCCACTTTGTTTACATTTTGTCCTCCTGCGCCACTGGATCTCGCTGTTTGCATCTCGATATCGGCGGGATTAATTTCCACATCCACTTCTTCGGCTTCGGGCAAAACGGCTACAGTAATAGCAGAAGTATGTACACGCCCCTGAGATTCGGTTTCGGGAACTCTTTGTACACGATGCACGCCGGATTCGAATTTCATAATTCCATAAACGCCCTCGCCTTCAACTTTCATAATAAGCTCTTTATAACCTTTAGAAGCTTCATTGGAGTCGGTAATGGTGTGTTTCCAACCTTTGGTTTTAAAAAACATACTGTACATTCTGTAAATGTCTTCTACAAAAATGGCAGCTTCATCTCCTCCTGTTCCGGCACGCAATTCCACAATCGCATTTTTATCATCTGCCGGATCTTTCGGAATTAATAATATTTTGAGTTCTTCCTCCAAATTCGGAATTTTTTCCTGAGCTTCTTCGCGCTCCATCTTTGCCAACTCTAATAAATCTTTATCATCGCTATTGGAAATGATTTCCTGAGATTCTGCAATCGTATCTAAAGCTTCTTTGTATGCATCGTAAACTTCCACGATTTTTCCCAAATCACTGTATTCTTTGGTAAGAGCTCCATATCGCCGAGAATCCGAAATAATATCGGGCTGAATAATGAGATCGGCAACTTCGTTCCGACGTTGTTTAATGGCTTCTAATTTGGGGATAAGGCTGTTCGACATATTACAATTTTACTTTGCAAAGTTACGTTTTTTGAAAAAGATTTAAAAAGAGGAATCTGTATTTCATAAAAAAACCACCTTACAATAAGGTGGAAATTCAATATTATGAAAACTTTGTTTTTAAATCTAAATTTTTATTTTGCGGGTTCTATCAATGCGGGATTATAATCCGCTTTTCTATATAATAATTCTACGCCTTCTTTTTCATAAATTCTTTTGTAGCGAACTTCTTCGGGATCGAAACTTTTATTAATCCATCCGAAATATTCGGCTAAACCTTCTGTTAACCAAAGAGGAATAATAAAAGTCATAAAAAACATAATTCCCCAAAAGCCAGCAAGTGCCATGGCTACAAAATAAACGGTCCAAAGATATTGATATAGTGGCCAAAAAGCTGATAGTATCATTTTTTGAAATATTTTGAACAAAAATATAACTTTTTTTCTTTTGGAACAAGCAAGTCCAATTCTTTTTCTTATTTAGAAACATTACAATCTTAAAAGGCTTTTTCGGAAGGAATTCCCCTTCTCAAAATTTTAATAAAATTGGTAAGAATTTGTAATATTCGTAACTTTCGGGAAAAATACAAAAACAAACATATGGATTATAGAATAGAGCACGACACCATGGGTGAAGTGAAGGTCCCTTCCGACAAATACTGGGGTGCACAAACAGAACGTTCTCGCAACAACTTTAAAATAGGACCTTCAGGATCTATGCCGCACGAAATTATAGAAGCTTTTGCTTACTTAAAAAAGGCTGCGGCTTATGCCAACACCGACTTGGGCGTTCTTCCCTCCGCAAAAAGAGATATGATTGCGCAAGTTGCTGATGAAATTCTTGCCGGAGAACTAAATGACCAATTTCCTTTGGTTATCTGGCAAACAGGTTCAGGAACGCAATCCAACATGAACGTGAATGAAGTAATTTCCAATCGTGCCCACGTGAAAAACGGAGGTGTTTTGGGTGAAACTTCTGAAATCCACCCGAACGACGATGTAAACAAATCTCAATCTTCAAACGATACTTTCCCAACAGCTATGCATATTGCTGCTTATAAAAAGTTGGTGGAAGTTACTATCCCTGCTGTTGAAGCACTCCAAGAAACCTTGGAGAAAAAATCTAAAGAGTTTAAAGACATCGTTAAAATAGGAAGAACCCACCTGATGGATGCTACGCCGCTAACTTTAGGACAAGAATTTTCAGGATATTCTTCTCAATTAACACATGGAATAAAAGCTTTAAAAAACACTCTGCCTCATCTTTCCGAGTTGGCTCTTGGTGGAACAGCGGTGGGAACCGGACTAAATACGCCTGAAGGTTACGATGTAAAAGTTGCTGAATATATTGCCAATTTCACAAGACTTCCTTTTGTTACCGCAGAAAATAAATTCGAAGCTTTGGCGGCGCACGACGCAATTGTAGAATCTCACGGCGCATTGAAGCAAATCGCTGTTTCTTTATTTAAGATTGCACAGGATATTCGGTTTTTGGCCTCCGGTCCGCGTTCCGGTATCGGCGAAATCTTTATTCCGGAAAACGAACCCGGATCTTCCATTATGCCGGGAAAAGTAAATCCTACACAAAACGAAGCTCTTACTATGGTTTGCGCCCAAGTTTTAGGAAACGATACCGCGATTTCTTTTTGTGGAACACAAGGAAATTACGAGCTAAATGTCTTTAAACCCGTAATGGCTTCCAACTTTTTGCAATCGGCACAGTTAATCGCCGACGCGTGCATTTCTTTCAACGAGCATTGTGCAAAAGGTATTGAACCCAACGAAGTTCGGATTAAAGAATTACTCGACAATTCCCTTATGTTGGTTACGGCGCTTAATACACACATCGGCTATGAAAATGCGGCTAAAATTGCAAAAGCAGCACATGCCAATGGAACTACTTTAAAAGAAGAAGCTGTAAAATCCGGATTATTAACCGAAGAGCAATTCGACGAATGGGTGAAACCCGAAGATATGGTGGGAAGTTTGAAATAACTTTTACTTAAATTTAAATCTTTGAATCTAAAAAAACCTGCAATTTAATTTTTGCAGGTTTTTGTTTTTACAATATCATATTATGCTTTTATTCTTGCATTTCGGGCATAGCAAAGAAAGCTTCCAATTCCTTCAATGTTTCCGGATTGGTGTGAAGGTCTTTTTGAATTTCGCCTTTGTTGAGCACCACAATTCGGTTGCAAACTTCGGTAGTGTGTTGTAAATCGTGGCTGGAAATTATAAAGGTGGTATCCACTTCCTGAGACCATTTTTTTATTAAATGCTTAAGTTTAATTTGTGTGGAAGGATCTAAATTTGCAAAAGGCTCATCTAAAACAATAATCTTGGGATGTCCCACCAAAGCACCTACTACGCCAACTTTCTTTTGGTTTCCTTTGGATAAATCCCGAATGTATTTTCCGACATTTAAAATCTCGTCGTTAAAAAACTCGTGAAACTGAACCAGAAATTGGTCTACGCTGGCTTTGTTTTGCCCTCTGAGTTCTCCTAAAAAATAAAAATATTCTTCCGGAGTTAGGTAGCCGATTAGGAATGTTTCATCGAGGAAAGCAGAAACGCCTTCTTTCCAGCCTTCGGATTGATTTACCCTTTGTTCGTTTACTTCCACAAAACCTTCATCGGCCTGAATTAAATCTAACATCAAGGAAAAAAGAGTTGTTTTTCCGGCTCCGTTATTTCCCACTAATCCGAAAGTTTGCCCCGAAGGAATTTCCAAAGAAGGAATGTGGAGAACGGTTCTGTTTCCGTATTTTTTAGTAAGATTTTCGATTGAAATCATTTTTCTTGTTTTTTTAATTTTAAAAAATTCTTTTAAACTTCCTTAAATGCAATGAGAGTAGAATATTTTTGTTTTTTATAAATACCTACAATGATATTGAAAATTCTCTCTCTCAAAAGGAAGCCTATAATTCCCAAAACGGCTATGGCGCCAATGGCAGCCGCCATTCCAAAGAAATAATGAACACCTCCAAAAATTAACATGGGAATAACCATTTGAGGAATAATCAACAAAAGAGCTTTGATGTTGAAATTGTTCTTTTGAGCAAAGGCTTTTGTTTTGGCATTTAAATCCACCGGGCTTTTATTAAAAGCACCGCCCAATAACACCATTTGGGAATTTACCCCAACATTATAAATTCCTCCTGCTACCATGCTGAGATACAAATCCCATCCAAAATAAACATAAAAAACACAGACGATTGTTGCTGCTACGGTAACTATGTTCATAAGCCACCATTTTCCACGTAAATATTCTTTATAAGGAACATCCAAGGTCATCATCAGAGGATAATAAGAACTGTCGAAAGAAGGAATTCTTTGCCCGAACATAAACTGAAATCCACCCGTAGTAAAAATTCCCAAAAAGATCATCATTGTGCTTCCTTGATATACTTTTGAAGACAGAAACAACAATCCATAAAAGAGAAATAAAACAGCGGAGATTAAGACTCCTTTTCCCATTTTGCTTCGGGTAAGCAACCGCAAATCATTATTGATAAATGTGCCTAAAACTCCGTATTTATTAAGATATGCAATGCTATAATTTTTCCCGATGCGTTCTTTGCTTGCCAAACCTTCGTCCAGATAAAAGGATTGTTTTACGGTTTTATAAGCAAAGTAAATTCCGATAATTAAAAGAGCAATGGGAATTAATACATAAAAAGGTTGTTCGCGAAAAGACATGAAAATACGCTCGGAAACCTCTCTTAATGGTAAAATTTTATAATAATCCAACGCTGCAAAAATGGCAAACAGAATCGCCAATCCGTAAACAAATTTGTCTTTACCGTTTAATATAATATTCAAGAAATTATTGAAAAAATACAAAGCTATAATTACCACCAAAAATCCAAATGCAAACAAGTATCCATGGTTGTAATCGGAATCCGTTACCACCCTGATTAAAAAGGGAATATAAAAGAAAGCATAAACCCAATTAAAAGGGGAAACAACGGTTTTAAGCAAAGTGTATTTTACCACTTTCGCTTTCGGAATGTTCAGTGTAAGAAACGGTTTTATATTCTGGGTAGACAGCTGCTGCATGAGAAAACGAAAGACCAAATCGTACACCCAAACATAAATCATTATTCCGCATAAAAACCGAAAAGGATCTACGTGTAAATACTCTTTTGCCAGCTCATATCCACCAAACCCCATTCCTAGCAAGATAAATAAAAGATACAGAACCAGGAAAATCATCAGTATTTTCATCCCCACACTAGTAGCAAAGGACTTGGACCGAAGAAAACTTTTAACCTCGAGTTTTAAAAATTTTAAATACATCTCTTTTAAGGATTTATCTATTAGTAGCTCCTCTCCGCCAAATGTTACATCAACGGATTTTTTGCAATTTTAGATCTCTTTAAAACTCCTTTTGCTTATTCTTGAACTTGCTTGGGAAGGCCTACAAAAGCTACGTAGGCAGAATACATTACGGCATAAATAAATGCAAGAGTAAATAAAACCCCTATCCCACAAGCGATAACTCCTGCTATTGAAATTAATGCACCCAATACTCCTGCTCCCACGAAAGTCCAATAATTTTCTTTTGCTATTTGGAAGGATTTCTTAATGGCATCAATGGCTCCTGCATTTTCAAAAAGCAAAATAGGATACCCAATCAGGAACAAAGGCATAATGAAAATTGCCGGAAGCAAACACAACCCTAAAGCTATAGATTGTATAATTCCGGTGATTATGGCATAGATAATAATATTGAGAGTATTTTGTTTATAGCCGATAAACAAATCGCCAAAAGATACTTCTTTCCCGCTATTTTTTTGGTGGCTTAAATAAATGAAACCTACCCATAGTGGAGCAGTAATAACTATGGATAACAACTGAATCAATACATAACTTGGCGAAAGTATTGATCGATAACTGTTCATTAAATCCGAAGTATCGGTTATTTGTTGCATCGCAACATAAGATCCTCCAAAAAAAGTAGAAATAATACTGGATACAATTACCAATAATATTATGGCTACCACCGCTATCCAAATAATACCTTTGTAGGTATCAAAAGCATGCCCAATAATGCTATTGGTATTCTTTTCGGGTATTTTCGCTGTTGATTCAAATTCTTCGAAGTCTGACATAATTAATAGTTTTTCAAATTAATAATTACCAAATATATTAACTTTTAATAGAAAAGCTATTAAAAATACATTAATTTTTTAAATTTAAATCTTTATCTTCTACAAATATGTTTTTATATCCCACGTACAGCAACGCATTCCAAAACGAAAAAGTAAATAAAATCCCCACAAAACAAAGCAAAATCCCGCTGTAACTCATTAAAAATCCGATGAAGAGAAACCCTAAACTCAAACCTATATTGGTTCCCACAGCTTGTACACTCAGGCGAACAGCATTGCCCAAATTTTGTTTTCCTAAAAAGAGCAATGGTCCCGAAAAAAGGGTGAGAAACACCCAAACCGGTGCCAGAAAAATTAAACTTTTAGATAAAAAGTAAATCGCATTCCACAAGAAAGCAAATCCTAAAAATTTAAAAAAGTCTTTTCCTTCATAACCCACAAACAAATCTTGCAAAAAAATACTTTCGTTGCGGTCTATTTTCTCATATATTTTGAGTAACCCCAAATTCAAAGGCCATAAAAGTGATGTAACTACCACCATCCAAAGCGAAGCGCTTCTGAAATTCTGCGTTTGTATAATTTCGATATAGCGACTTTCCAATTCGGAAATATCGCCATTGATATAAGGTTTCAGCTCGTTAATTTGTTCCGTAATTCCATAATAATTGAATACGAACATCATCAAAATAAAAAACAGCCCAAAATAAAAAAGAGAAAATACTACTTGAAAAACAATCGTTTTTCTCCAATATTCCAAAGCTTCCTGTAAAAGCGATGGAGTAAAACTTAATTTTCTTATTTGCATATTTTTATCTAAATGTTTGTTTTTATGATGGTTGCGACAAGAATTTAAAATAGTCTTTCAGAATCCGAGCATTGTCCAATTCTTTCGTGTTCACTTCCAGTATTTTAGGTTTTAAACTCGGTTTAAAAAAGTTCTGCAATGTACGCTCGAATTCATCTTGGCGGGCAACTTCAAAATAATCGAAACCGAAATGCTTGGCCAAAAGTGAAGCATTTCTATTGTGAGAGGTTGCAATAAAATCGTCCAAAGCATTGGCTCGGGAAGGACCGGGAATAATTTTAAAAATATTTCCTTCGCCATTGTTGATTAAAATAATCCTCGTGTAGGGCGGAATATACTTGTTCCACAATCCATTAATATCGTAGAAAAAAGCCAAATCTCCGGTGATGAGAACCGTAGGATCTTCCTCCATCATGGCGAAACCCATCGCAGTAGAAGTACAACCATCGATACCGCTGGTTCCGCGATTACAATAGACTTCGTGGTTTTTGGAAAATTCGAACAATTGGGTGTAGCGAATTGCAGAACTGTTGGAAACATGAATTTTATAATTCTCGGGAATATTCTCGGACAATTCTTTAAATACAGAAAGATCGGAATATCCTAAATTTTCGGTTGCTTTTTCATGAAGTGCATCTTTTTTTCCTCTCCTTACATCCCACAAATTATAATAAGCTTGGGGTTCGAGCTTTACATTTTTTACTAAATGAATAAAGAATTCCTCGTGGCTGACTTTTATTTTCTCCGTCAATGCAAAATAAGTGTCCGGATGCCAATGAGGATCTACATGCCAGTGGTTTTGCACTCCCGATTGTCGCAGAAATTGTTTTACCTTTTTCGAAACCACATTTTGTCCCACAGTAATCAATAAATCGGGGGCATATTTTTTAAAATCTGCTTCATCGAAATCGAAAATATAGCGATCGATATGATTGAAGAATTTAGGATGATATTGATTGGAATTTGCTTCCGTTAATACCACTGCCGAATGGTTTTTTACCAACTGCTCCAAAAGCAACCGCAATTCCGGAGATGGATCCATGGTTCCCAATAAAATAAGAGGGCGCTGGCTAGTATTCCAGATACCAGTTAATCTCGAAGGAAATTCAAAATCCTGCGAAGTGGAAGTTTCTGTTTTTTCCAAAGACATCTTTGGAAGCTCGTTTACAAACTCATACAAAGGTTCCGAAAGAGGAATATTAAGGTGCACCGGTCCGCTTTTTTCGATGCAGGTTTCAATGGCTTCTTTTACCACTCTATAATTTTGTTCGGGATTTTCTTCCTCCATCTGAAAATTGCCATAAGAATGTTGCTGGTATAAATCTTTTTGGCGAATAGTTTGTCCATCGAAGCGATCGACCAAATCCAAAGGACGATCTGCGGTAATAATAAAAAGCGGAATATTTTGATAAAAAGCTTCCACAATTGCGGGATAATAATTGGCTGCCGCCGATCCGCTTGTGCAAGAAAGCGCTACGGGTTTTTTAATGCTTTTGGCCATTCCCATAGCTACAAATCCTGCGGAACGCTCATCTATAATACTATAACAAAGAAAATCGTCTTCTGAAAAGTGAATGGCAATGGGTGCATTCCTAGATCCGGGTGAAATTACCACATGCTTTAAACCGTACTGTTTTAAAACGTATGCCAAGATTTGAATGCTCCTTTTGGTAGAGAATTGTTTCATTAATTTTATTTCAGATTTAAAAAAATTCTTATTTGTGTTTTTGTATTGATAGTTTTATAATATTTTCTTTTCAAAGGCTTTGCGCGGTTCTCCTCTCATCAACACTTCGCCGCAATAAAGGTAATCTAATTTTTTTAAAAGCCCCAACATCGAAAGATTATCGAAATTGGTATCCATCCGAATACTTGGGATTTTCATTTGGCGGGCTAAGTCTTCAACCTTAATTAAAAGTTGGTACGCTTTTCCTTTTCCCACCGCTCTTTTTGAAGCTGCCACTCTGTGAATGACTAAAAAATCTCCGTTGGTAAGCCATTTTCCATCAATATTCAAATAGGCAGGTTCTTCGTTTAGAATAACCGCTGCATACGCCTGAATAACAGAATCTTCAACCAGAACGTAACCCACTTCTTTTCTTATATCTTCTTTTACCACTTCCGAATTGGGATATCCATTCTGCCATTGCTTGCTACCTTCCAAACGGCGCTTTTCTATGGCTTCTTGTAATATTTTCCAAATCTCGCTTACCTCTTCAATTTTTGCTTTTCTAAACAATGCCTCCTGAATTTCTTCTTTTTCCACCATATATTTAAACTTTCTAATGTTTAAAACTTCTGTGCTTCTTATCTTATTAATCTCTATTTATTTAAATGGACCGCTTCACCTTTCTATTATTTACTTCTAAATAACTTTGGAGTTTCGACAAATAAAACACCTCATACACCCTGATTTACAGAACCTTACATAGGTGGTTTTATCCTGATTTTATGAAATTATTTTATCCTCAAAGATAGGAATAAGAGCAGGAATTAAGAAATGCTTTATAAAAAAACCAAGCAGATGGCTTGGTTATAACTTGATTTGAAAATTTAAATCCTTCTTTATTCTTCGGGAACTGTAATTTGTACTACTTTTTCAAATTTTGGAGTTCCGTCTTCATTGTTTCCGGTCCAAAAATTCAACATATATTCTCCAGCAAATGACGGGTTGAATTTTAAAACTTCTGTTTTTTCCTCTTCTTCAATGGGGCAGTCTGTTCCCTGCTGTGCCGCCGATACTGCAATATTGTAAACTCTACCTTCTCGTGAAGGAGTATCTTCTCGCACATCGAACCTTACAAAAGATTGGCAGGCATTGGTGGTTAGATATGTTACATCCATTTCTGTAATGCTTCCGGCCGGATTAATTTCTGCCGGTACAAGCACCGCAGTTACAGGCAAATTTCCATAAATAGTTTGCTCTCCTCCTCGATCGTCGCCTAAACAGCTGGTCAATAAAAAGGCAAATGCGCCGAATAGAAATATGCTTTTAAAAATTCTCATAATTGATATTTTTTATATATAAGTTGCAAATGTAAACAAATTGATATGAATTTGTAAACAACAAAAATTATTCCAACTTCAATATAGAAATGTTGGGAGGCAGATAACTTTTCCTTTTCAGCCCGCCAACCATTCTTTAAAATCCCGAATTCTATCGCGGCTAATAGTTATTTCTTCTGTGGGCTGGGAAGTTAATTCTACTTTATAAACGGGAGATGTGTGAATGTTCCGAATGAATTTCAGCTGAATGATGAATTGGCGATTTACGCGGAAAAAGGTTTTCTCGTCCAAAACATTTTCCAGTTCTTCCAAGGTAAAATCGGTGGGGAAAGATCTTTCCTCGGTTTGCAAGTAAACGATTTTGTTTTCGGTATAAAAGCAACTTATCTCATCGGTGGAAATCACTTTTAAATTGTAACCCACTTTTACCACCACTCTGCGAAGATAGATTTTGTCTTTTCTAAGCAAATCTTTTATCTCGTTGGTAAACACAAGATTTTCTCCCGGCATGTAATTTTTAAACTTTTCAATCGCCGTTACAATTTCCTGTTTATCAATTGGTTTAAGCAAATAATCTATGCTGTTTAATTTAAAAGCTTTTAAAGTATATTGGTCGAAAGCTGTGGTATAAATAATAAAACTTTTGATCGAAATTTTCTCGAAAATATCAAACGAAAGTCCATCGCCCAAAACAATGTCTGAAAATATCAATTGTGGCTCTTCGTTCTTACTCAACCATTCTACACTCTCTTCTACCGAATACAACACGGCAACAATTTCCAATTCGGAAAATTCGCTCAACATTCGTTCTAATCTGCGAGCGGCGGGTTTTTCGTCTTCGATGATAATGGTGGTGTATTTCATTTAGTAAAGATAAAAGTTTATTTTTTCACATAATCAAGCTGTGGAAGATTTGAGAAAATCTTTTCTTTTAATTAAAATAATTGGTTCGTTTTCTGTCTTCTTCCATCAGTTGTTTAATTTTTCTTTCTTCCCATTCTTTGCCAAATAACAGATTGGGCATGAAAACGCTAAAACCATGCGCTGCCAAACCAATTCCCCAGAAAATGGGCGTGTAATACAACTCTATGCTCGTCCAACTTTGATGACCAAAATATACCGAACTTAAAATAAGAAATAGATTTACAAGGACATAAACTGTGGCGTGGACAAAAAATCCTTTTTGTTTTTTTACTTTTTTTACTGCCCTTTCGTAACGAAATTGTTCTTCATTGGAAAAGTTGCTGTTTTCTTTATTTTCGTAAGTATTCATTGTTTTCTTTTTTATTGTTAAAATTTAATGGTGGAGGATTATCTCCAAGTTTGCTCTTGTTTTTCCTTCTCCATAAATTGACGAATCTTTTTTTCTTCCCAATTTTTCCCCACACCAAAAGTGTTAAATCCATGTATAGCGAGGCCTAATCCCCAACCAATTGCCGGCCAGTAAAACCATAATTCGTTTGGCGTGGAAAGAAAATTAATAATTGCAAAAAAGGAAATAACGCAACAGTAAGCGATAAGATTTCCGTAAAATCCTTTGAGTTCTTTTACTCGGCGTAAAGCTTTGTCGTATGAATTTGCGTTTTTTGTTTCTGAAGGTTCCATAATATTTATTTTTTCTGTTAGTATGGGTATTTGTACTTTAAATGTTTTTTCGGTCTTTTCAATCAACACATTTCGTTGTGTTAATAATTTATATCGCTGTACGATATTGGGCAATCCTATTCCGGAGGATTTTTCGTTTGAATTTCTCGGTTGTATATTATTCTCTATCATGAGGTTATTATTGTTTTTATAAATTTTTATAAAAAGAGGATGTGCTTCTGTTCCCGCATTGTGTTTTGTGCAGTTTTCCAATAACAATTGCAAAGAAAGCGGCACAACATAACCTTCCAATTGTTCTGGTTTTAAATCAATATTAAATTGCAAACTATCTTCAAATCTGTATTTCAATAGTTCGATGTAGGTTTTTGCAAATTCTATTTCTTCTTTTAAGGAAACGACTTCAAGGTTTTTTTGCTCTAAAATATAGCGATAAATTTTTGCTAAACTCGCTGTGAAATCCTGAGCTCTTTCGGGATTTTCCTCAATCAAAGCACCCAAAACATTTAAGGAATTGAACAAAAAATGCGGATCGAGTTGGTTTTTTAAACTCTCGAATTGTGCATTTGCCGAAGATGCAATTATTTGCTGTTCTACTACTTTTTGGGTTGTGTTTTGCTTCATTGCCATAATGAAATCCCGGGCGTGTAAAAACAACACAATTAAAAATGTAATGTTTAAATAAACCCAATGGGTTGCATTCATTTTGCTACTGAAAAACATGGAAACATCCATTCCCTGTATCAAAACATAATTAACGTAGTTGAGCGAATAGGTAACTACCACATTTACCAAAATTCCTCCCACAATAGCCCAGAAAGTTCTTTTACGAGTTTCGGTAACCCATGAGAATTTTTTATTCAAATATTCATTTAAATATCCGTTGCTTAAGCCATATCCTAACGAATACAATAAGGAGATGGAAAGAGTCAGCACATAACTCCACAAAGTTTTTTCTTCGTTCAGTATAAAAATGATAATGCTAATGCCAAATGCTATCCAAAGCAGTATTTTAAGTAATTGTATGAAAGGTGCTTTTCTCATTTTTTTATTTTCTTTGGTCAAAATTAGAGCATTCTAAAAAGAATATATAAATTTTCTTTCCGAACCGTCATTTTTAATGTCTCAATGGTATTTATCTAAAGTTTTATATCTTTATGCTTCTTTAACCTAAATATTTGTTATGAATAAATTAAAATTAACCGGACTTGCTTTTGCAGCAGCATTATTTACTTTGTCGTGCAACAAGCAACCAGAAAGCGCCGATGCTAATCAACAAGAACCAGCTACAGAGCAAACTACAACCGAGAAGTCTCTAAGCTACGACATTTTACCCAAAAGTGGCTCGGATGTAGCAGGAACTGTTACTTTTAACCAAGATGGAGACAATGTAACGATGACGGTAAATGCTTCCGGACTTACTCCCGGCGAACATGGCATTCACATTCACGAAACTGCAGATTGCTCTGCCGATGATGCCACTTCTACAGGAGGACATTGGAATCCGGCATCTGATGATCATGGAAAATGGGATGCTGAACATTTTCATATGGGCGACATAGGCAACTTAACTGCGGATGAAGATGGAAATGCCCAATTGACTTTTACTACCGACAAATGGTGCCTCGGATGTGAAGATGCCTCTAAAAACATTATGGACAAAGGACTTATCATCCACGCCGATGCCGATGATTTTGAAACTCAACCTACCGGAAATGCGGGAGGAAGAATCGGTTGTGTAGAAATTAAATAGTCTTTTCTTTCTCAAGACTTTTTACCACAAAAAATCGGGGGCGAAAATTTCGCCCCCGATTTTTTTAAATTGTTTTTAATATTAATATAGAATTTTTACTCTTCGTTTAATTCTATAGGATTGTTGATAGAATTATACAATTCATCCAGCGCTCTTTCTTGTTCTTTAATATAATCTCCTATTTTTTTTGTGGTTCCCGGCATGGTCTGGTTCATTACTTCGGGAGTCCAATATTGACGAACCGAGCCGAATGGATCTTTTTTGTATTGATTGAATTTTTTAAGAAACTCTTTTTTAGGCAAATCTTTGGGATCTCCCATATTCATTAAAGTTTCCATATAAGTTTTTTCCTGAAAATCTTTGATGTTTTTATTTCCTTCCAATTCCCAAGAATAATTTTTACCCTCGTCTTCTATTTTTACTATTAATCCGGGTAATCCTGAAAATTTATAAGGTCCATCCTGAAAAGGTAAATCTGCGCTAAACCAAGCGGTCCATTTTCTTCCGCCAAATTCTGTGGTGGCTTTTTGGGTATTATATTCGCCTATTTTTAAAGTATCGGGTTCCACTTTCCAGTCGAATTTTAAATTTTCCGAATAAGAAATATACATGGGTGCTGCCATTCCTCCGAAAATCATTTCCACATATTGCATTTTCATGGAAGGATAAGCTTTTGTAATGGTGGCCGAAAACTTGGGTTGCTTAAACATTTTTTGAAAATCCGGATTAAATTGCCCCGATCTTTGCATTTTCTCCATTTGATCTTTTATTAGTGAATCTTGCGAAACGGCCGAATAATCGCGATAAATGGATTTGTCTTTGGTAATATCCAAAATCATCATTTCTTTTAAAAGACTGTCCGAATCTTTCTTGGGTTTATAGGTTAAATTATAAAAAAATCGGTTGGCGGTTTCTTGTGCGAAAGTGAATATTCCGAAAGTAAGCGCTAATAAAATTACTATTTTTCTCATTCTAAATCTATTTTCTTGATAAGTAGCTGTTTTTTTGCTTTTGTTACAAAAAAGAGATTTCCCCAAAAAGGAGAAATCTTTTTATTATCGGAAAAAATTTTTCGGCAAAAAACGTGTTTATTCCTCTAATGCAGAATCGATAATTGTTTCTATTTGGCTTCTATCGGCGTTGATAATATCCGAATAAATTATTTTTCCTTCTTTATTCAAAAGAAAAATTGTTGGAAATGCATTTACTCCATATTTTTCCAGAATAGTTTTTCCATTTATAAGAACCGGATATTTAAGTCCGTGTTTTTCATAGAAAAAATTGATGTTTTCGGTTGTATCGTAGGAATTTATGCCCAATAATTCAAAGTTTTTATCTTTATATTTTTCATAAATCTTATTTAGAAAATCTACACTTTCAATGCAAGCACCGCAATTTTTTATCCAAAAATCCAACAACACAACCTTACCTTTTAGTTGCTCTAAATCAATGTTTTCGTCTTTATTTAATAAATCGAGTTTCCAATTGGGCGCTTTTTCTCCTATGGCCAATTGTATTAAAGTTTTTTCCTCAAAAGGTTGATATTCATTTCTGTAAGTAGAATAAAACCAAGAATTTTCTTTCGGTTTTGGGGGATTTAAATTATAATTACTGAAACTTACTTTTATAAAATCGGAGTTTTGATTGTTGGTTTGCAAAATTTCTTTTGGCAGAAAAGTTTCTGCATCAATAAGAAGGTTGTAAATAAAATCCCTTTCTGTTTTCGCTTGATCGAATCCCTTTCCTGAGTTTTTGAAAGATCTCTTTCCTAAATTGATTTTAATATTTTTAAATTGTTTTCCGTCTATTAAAGTATCGGAAACTGTTTTTTCGGAATTTTCGTCCTTGATAAGAGTAGGTAAAATATTGGCAAGCGTTAAAACAGAATTATAAAGATAACTTTTTGTGTTGAAACTTTCTATATCTGTTTCATTCTCAACTTCATAGGTTTTATCTTGTTGGTTGAGTGAAAAATATTCTGTTCCGTTGAAAAAATCTGAATAATCAGGAGTTTGAATCTGAAATTTAAATCCGAGTAAATTTTCTTTAGAATCTTTTACATAATAGCAATTCCAATCTGAAATGTTATTATAATTTTCGGACGCATAATTCAATTCTCTGGTTTGGTTAAAACTTATTGCATCGATGGTTTTCAATTTTTCATCAACCTTTTGCAAAATAAGGTTTTCCGAATTTTCACTTTGTGAATACGCATAATTAGAGATTGAAATTATGGTAAAAAACAGGAATAGTTTTTTCATTTTAGTTTTGGTTTACCCATAAAATCTACTCTTCTTTTAATGTTCCTAAAAAGTAAAGTCCTTTCAGGGTGTGAAGTTTATCTGCAATATCTATTTTGGGGGTTAAAGGTTTATAAACGTGGGACAATCCGCCGGTCCCAATTACGAAACATTTGTCGTTTACTTCGGCATTAATTCTGTCGATTAAGCCTTCTACCATTCCTAAAAAACCATAAATCATTCCGCTTTGCATGCAAGAAACCGTATCCAAACCCAATACCGATTCTGGCGCTTTTAAATCGATTTCAGGAAGTTGCGCAGTGAGAGAAGTAAGAGATTTTAAAGAAGTCATAATTCCCGGAGCGATAACTACGCCCAAAGTAACTCCCGCTTCATCTATACACTCTGCGGTGAGCGCCGTTCCAAAATCGACGATGATTTTTTTCTTTTCGGGATAAAGAATATGCGCTGCCACCAAATTTGCATAAATATCCGTTCCCATTTGTGGAGAACGCGGATGTACCGGGCTTTTGGTGTCTCTGCTTACCAAAACCGGAGCAACTTCGTGAATCTTGTGAAGCGCACGCAAAATATGGTAGGTAAGCTGGGGAACCACCGAACCAACAATTACTTGTTTTATTTCGGAAACTTTTATTCCATTATGCTGATATAAAGAGAGAAACTGAACATAAAACTCGTCGCTGGTGCGATAAGGTTGGGTGTTAATAACCCAAGAAACCTCGCATTTATCTTCGGAAAAAAGCCCAAATCGAATGTTGGAATTTCCTACATTTACAACTATTGATTGCATTTTACTATTTAACTTCTACAAAATTATCCTCAGGATTTACATCCGCCATCCGCTGACTAAAATCAATTCCTAAAACACTGATTTGATCTTTAGTATAAGGGATAGTCAATTCGTATTCTTTCTGAGTTCTGTTCCAGTAAGGTCTAACTTCTATTTCGCCATAAACATCTTGGGTTTTGGGCGTTCTCATGGTATTAACCGGAATGGTATAAGTTAATATTTTTTTATCCGTGGTAAGTACGTTAAAATCGATGGGCATGGCAATTCCACCTTTGCTTTCCAATACAATTGTGGTAGAATCTTCTCCATAAGAAACATCTTTAACGGCATAATCTATGGTTTTGGTGGTATCGATCCACGCATTATAAAACCATTTTAAATCCATTCCGGAAACTTTCTGAGCAATGTGCAGAAAATCCCTTCCTGTGGGGTGTTTCATTTTCCATTTTTCATAATATTCCTTCATGGTTTTATCTAAGTTTTGCTCTCCCATAATGTAATTCAACTGCACCAAAAACATTTCTCCTTTTACATAAGAGGCTACACTATAAGCTGCTCCGGTATCGTGATAATCTCCAAACCAAGAAGCGGGTTCTTCTTTTCCTGTTTTTGTAAAACCAATATATGAATTGATGGCATCCACAAATGGATTGGGCACAGGCTGGGAAGGAGGAAATAATTTGTTCATTACAAAATCGGTGGCGTATTCTGTAAAACCTTCGTCCATCCAAGGGCTCATACTTTCGTTGGAAGCCATCATTTGCTGGAACCAGGAATGGGAACCTTCATGAATCATTAAACCTAATAAACCTTGTAAAGATCGGCTTTCTCCCAATACCATAGTACACATTCCATATTCCATTCCGCCATCTCCTCCTTGTATAAAAGAGTAAGAAGGCCAGTGATATGCTCCAAATTTGGAATTCATCAATTGGTAATATTTTACTATGTAAGGTTTGGCTTCTTCCCAATGCTTGGTTTTATCGGATTTTTGATAAACAAAAAATACTTTTGGTCCGCCCAATACTGTAAAATTTTCCACACTATAATCCGGATCTGCTGCCCAGGCAAAATCTAAAATATCTTTGGCTACCCAATGCCATGTTGCTTTACCCGCGTCATCTGTTTTAATTGTTGGGTTAGAAGTGTATCCTTTTACTTCGCTCGGATTGGTAAGCGTTCCTCCCGCTCCCAATACATAATCTTTGTCGATTTTAATCGTTACATCAAAATCCGAAAAAGGCGCGTGAAATTCCCTTCCCACATAATCAAAAGTAGCCCAGCCATCGTAATCGTATTCTGAAATTTTGGGATACCATTGAGTAACCGTCATGTCAATGCCTTCGCTATTGTTCCTTCCTGAACGGCGGATTTGTTTAGGAATTACCGCGTCCCATTCCATAGTAAAAGTTGTGGTAGAATTGGGTTTTAGTGGCTCGGCTAAATAAACCTTCATAATCGTTTCCTGGATTTCAAACTTCAGAGGCTTTCCATTTTGTTCAATCCAATGGATGTTTTGTGCTCCCTCTTCTTCCGGAGGAATAGATGCTAAACGAGAAACCACCTGACCAGCCGCATTTCTTTCTATCAGTCGGCTGTCTCCTTCTGCTCCTCGATTGCGAACCCGCTGATCCATCATAGATCCCGGTTTAAAAGCATTCCAATACAAATGCATATAGATTACGTCCAATTCATCGGGAGAATTGTTGGTATATTGTATGTTTTGGCGCCCCTGAAAGGTAAAATTGGCAGCATCTACATCAATAAACATTTCATACTTGGCGTGTTGCTGATAGTAAGCATTTTGCTGAGAGAAAGCTATAAGCCCTATTGTTAGCAAGATTGCGGAAAAGAGTTTTCGATACATATTATTTTAGTTTCTTCAAAGATAAAAAACAATATCAACTTTTATATTTTGCCACCGAAAATATTTTAAAATAAGTGAAAAGCCGGTTAAATACTTTATTTATCTTTAAAAGAAACTTCTCTTGCCGATTAAAACTTACTTCTGTTTTTGAATTCTTGGATTCTTGTTGGTTTACATAAAATCATTCCTTTTCCGAATATAACCACAGATATACAATTTCTATCTTCTTCTTTTTCTCCTCTTCCGAATATCGCGGAGAATGTAAAATGTTTATTACCCTGCCTGCCCCCAAAGGACTAAATCCATTTTCCAAACAAGCCTTCACAAGAAGCGTTGCCATTAATCCGGAAGCATACATATCTCCCAACTTTAAATTCTTTTTGTAATCCATTATCATTGCCAAGTATTCCGGTTTTTCCAACATTCCTACAATCAAATCGGAATCGGCCTGTGTTTCTACTCTCTTCATTTTTGAAAATCCTTCAACCTTTGTTTGGCTGTAAGAAGTAAATCCAAAATTATTTTTATACGCAATGGTATCCGTTTTATAATTCATTATTTCTGCCTTTGTCAGATTATTCTTTTCATTCAAAAAAACGATTTCATCTGGTCGTTTTTTATAAATAAAAATTGAAAAACGGTCTTCCGGATATGGTTCCGTTGTTAATGGAATGGTATCTAACCTTTCTGTTTTTAAGGCATAAACATTGTCAGTGCTATCAATTTTTTCGTTTTTTAAAATTTTAAAATGTTTATTGAGTCCTTCCTTTTTTTGGGGCAAACGTATTGAAAGAAGAGAATGTTCATAAATGGTATCGTTCGATGGAATCAAAATGCTCATTTCATCGTTTCCAATGGTATAATAAGGTTCATCGATAAAACTCTGAGATTTTAAAAAACCAAATAAGAATAGAAAAATAAAAAATAGGGAGTTTTTCATAAGTGTGTTTTTTCAACAGTTTATTACGATTTAAATTTAATGCTTTTTTGTGAATTTTTCGCCTTATTTTCGTTCTAATAGATGGCACAAACATTGTTGCTTTAATCGATATAAAGAAAACCTATTTTTTTAAGAAAAATCTAAATCGTAATTTTGAAAGTTAAAAGAAGAAAAACCGTATATGTCGGATGTTATTAAACTTTTACCGGACAACGTAGCCAACCAAATTGCCGCCGGTGAGGTAGTACAACGCCCTGCCTCTTTGGTAAAAGAGCTTATGGAAAATTCCATAGATGCTGGCGCCACTTCTATAGAAGTCATTATAAAAGACGGTGGCAGAACGTTGGTTCAGGTGGTGGACAACGGAAGCGGAATGTCGGCAACCGACGCAAGATTGTCTTTTGAGCGCCATGCCACATCCAAAATAAGAACCACTGAAGATATTTTTCATATCGCCACCAAAGGTTTTCGGGGAGAAGCTTTGGCTTCCATTAGTGCCGTTTCTCAAGTCGATTTAAAAACGAAAACGCCCACCGATCCTATGGGAACCCACATCGTAATTGAAGGGGGAAAATTACAAAGCCAGGAACCTATTCAAACGCATGAAGGAAGTAATTTTGCAATTAAAAATCTCTTTTTCAATGTTCCTGCCAGAAGAAAGTTTTTAAAATCCGACAATGTAGAAATGCGCCATATTATCGATGAATTTCATCGCGTGGCATTGGCACATCCTGCCATAGAGTTTTCTCTTTACCACAACGACAGCGAAATTTTCAAACTTCGTAAATCCACTGAAATACAGAGAATTATTGATGTTTTTGGCAGAAAATTACAACCTCTTCTTCTGCCTATAAAAGAAGATACCGACTGGATAAAACTAAGCGGATATATTGGGAAACCCGAAGCTGCCAGAAAATCGCGAGGGCAACAATTCTTTTTCGTAAATGGCAGATTTTTTAAAAATCCCTATCTTTCCCGCGCTGTTCAGGAAGCTTTTACGGGATTAATTCAACCTCAATATATTCCTACTTATTTTTTGTTTTTGGAAATTGATGCCGAAAAAATAGATGTCAATATTCATCCGCAAAAAACAGAAGTGAAGTTTGAAAACGAAAATGTAATTTTTGCCATGATTCGGACTTCGGTAAAAAAATCCATAGGAATTTACAATATTGCTCCCAGCCTCGATTTCGAGAGAGATCCACAAAAAGATTTGCTTTTTTCGGGCGGAAGAAAAAACACGGATAAAATTAAAATTCCCAGCATTCAGGTGGATAGAAACTACAATCCTTTTTTGGATGAAAAACCACAACCCAAGCCGGAAGAGGTAATTAATATTACCGAAATGTATTCTTCCAATATTTCCCACGCGCCATCCAAAATCAACCTTTTCGAAGATGAAGACGAGGAAAACGAATTGCTTCGCCTGCCGAATGGTTTTTGGATTTATATCCGCAATGGAAAAACGCTTCTTCTGGATTTGGGAAGAATGCACCAATTGGTGGTTTTCAACAAAAAGAACAAACGTTCTTCTTCTAAAAATATGCCTCAAAAATTACTGTTTTCTCAGGAGATTTTTTTAAACGAAATGGAGAAAATCGTTTATCTTCAAGTTCGGGAAAAGTTGCTGAACAAAGGTTTTGAGCTCAATTTGGATTTGGGCGAAAGTGCTTTGCAGGTTCATTCGATACCGGAAAATTTAAACGAAAAAGAAGCGCTTCTGCTTTTACAGAAAATTTTTACCGAATACAAAGAAGGCGAAGACGATTTCGATACTTTTTTTGAAAATAAAGAAAGAAATCTCCAAACCAAATCCAACTTCGATTTTACGACAAAAGAAGAAGTGGAGCAACTTTTGGAAGAATACGAAGCTTTGGATTTTCCGGAATACAACCACCGAAAAAAACGATGCTTTTTGGAGCTTCCCATAGAAGAATTTAAAAATAAACTAAAATCCTAAATAAATGTCACGACACATTCCGCCTGCCACAAAAATACTTTTGGTTTTTAATGTTGGTCTTTTTCTGCTCACCATGCTTTTGGCAAATAGCGGTATAAATTTGGAAATCGTGCTGGGTGCTTTTTTCCCCGGCTCTCCCAATTTCCATGTTTATCAAGTAATTACTCACATGTTTATGCACGGTGGATGGGCACATATTTTATTTAATATGATTGCTTTGTGGTCTTTTGGTTCGGCAATGGAAATCACTTTGGGAACAAGGCGGTTTGCCATTTTCTATTTTGTGTGCGGAATCGGTGCTTTTATTCTTTTTAATGTGGTTAATTATATTGAAGTTCAGCGACTTATAAATGCGTTGGTACCACAAGGAACCGATATTGAAAATCTATTTCATCTTGCCAAAAGGAATATCGATGGAAGTTTTGTAAATGATGTTCAACATGTAAGTTTTAGTGGAAATTCCGAGCAGGTGCAAGCTCTTTTTTCACATTTGGTTACGCCTATGGTAGGAGCTTCAGGTGCTATTTTTGGTTTGCTGGTGGGTTTTGCCATGCTATATCCGGATGCCAAAATCATGTTGCTTATTCCGCCCATTCCCATTAAAGCAAAATATTTAATGCCTTTTCTTATTATTGTAGAATTATATTTAGGAATGAATACTTACCAAGGAGATAATGTGGCGCATTTTGCACATTTGGGCGGTGCGGTTATTGGGTTTTTCATGATACGACATTGGAAGAATAATAGATATAGAATTCGTTAATGAAGAAATTATTTCGTTCCCTTTTTACCGTTTTACATTTGGCTTTGCTAATGGTTTTATTGGCAATGTTTGGGAATGTATTTATTTCTCCTTCTCAGCTGAAATGGCTTAATTTCATCTCTCTTGCTTTTCCGGTACTTATTACAATTTATGTTTTTTTAACCGTAATATGGATTGTTTCTTGGCGCAAACGCGCTATTTTATTTTTAATCGGTTTGTTGTTTTTCTTCAATCCTATACGAAGATGGATTAATTATTCTTCTTCTTCCGAAGGCAATTTCAAGATGGTTTCTTTTAACGTTCATAGCGGAAGGGAAATTCCCGAATTAAAAACCTTTTTAGAAAAAGAAAATCCGGATTTGGTGTTTTTACAAGAAACCGGAAACCACATCGAAAGAAAAATGAAATTAGCCAATTTACCTTATGTATATGAAAAACAAGTTGTTGCTATTTATTCTAAATATCCCATTCAGGGAAAAGGCGAAATAATAAACGACGATACCAATGGTCATGCTATTTATGCCGATATTGAAATAAACGGAGAAACACTGCGCCTGTTCAATGTATATTTGGAACCGTTTTATTTGGAAAAATCGATGATAAAACCCACCGAAAGCAAATGGGAAAACGAAAGAAAAGCCAAATATCTGAAAAACAGAATGACAGAAAGTTTTAAAATACATGCGGAGCAAGTAAATCAAATAACCCAAGTAATAAAATCCTCGCCACATCCTATAATTTTAGCAGGAGATTTCAATAGCGTTCCCAATTCCTACGAATATTATCACTTGGCAAAAGGTTTGCAAGATGGCTTTACACTTGTGGGAAACGGCTCTTCTACCAGCTTTCACGAGTATAAATTTCCCCTGAGAATCGATTATATTTTTACCTCACCACCGCTGAAACCTGCAAGTTATAAAGTAGATCGCACGGTCGATTTTTCAGATCATTTCCCTGTGATAGGGACTTATCTGCTGAAGTAAAAATTATTCTTCATTTTTGGTTTAATTTTTGCTACTTCTGTTTCACAAAACTAAATATTGATTTTATGAAAAATTTATTTTCAAGTATTGCTGCACTGGCGCTACTTTTTACGCTAAGCAATTGCCAAAAGGAAAATTCCATTTCCAACAACGAAGATTCTCAATTGGGAAAAGAATTGAAAACCATTAACGAGCATATCGACAAAGCCGATTCTTCTTTACAATCCATTGCTACGGACGCTCAACAAAGAATTAACAAAAGCACCGGAAATGTAAAAGAGGAAATTGAAAAAATTAATTCCGATGTAAAAGAAAAAACCAATCAAGTTAAAAGCAACATTCAAGAAGGCACTCAAAAAGTGCAACAAAAAGCAAAAGAAATAAAAAAAGATGCCCAAGAACAAAAAGAAAAAGTAAATCGCGCCATAGACGCTGCCAAGGAAGAACTCAAGAAATAAACATTTTTCAACACTTTCCCGTATCTTTGCGCAAGAAACGAGTTTTTTTAACTCTTAAAAATTTACCCCGAAAAAATTTTTAAAGCGCCTTATGATTTTAGACAACGCATACACTTTAAAACAGCTAAAACAATTAACCGAAGCTCTGGAAGCCTTGTTTTTAGGAAGTCCGGATAAAAATATAATGGCAGAAAACTGTGTAAATGCCGACTCTTTTTTAGGAAATGTTTTTGGTTTGGATTACGCCGAATTACAAGCAAAATCGGCAGAAGACCTCCTCACTTTGGTAGAAAAACAAGAAACCAAACTCCACGCTCCACTGTATGAACTTTTGGGTAATTTGTTTTTTCAGAATTATTTAAAAAACTCCGATTCCGAATTGGGAGAAAAAGCCAAATTTCTCTACCAAAAATATTTAGAAACTAGCGGCGTATTTTCGTTGCCTATCATCCAGCGCATCAACCAGATTCAATAAAATGCCAAGTGGGAAAATCTTGCAGAATAAAGAGGAAGATCTCCTTCTTCACTTAAAGAAAAATAAAGCCCAAAAAAACCAAATCAGTTTTTTGCGGCTTTTCTGTTTCATTATTGCGGTTGTTTTTCTCTACATTCATCTTTCTTCTAAAAATTATGGCTGGCTTGCATTGGCGATTTTGTCTTTTCTTTTGTTTGTCGGGCTTGTTTTTGTGTCGGCGAAATTTCAAGAAAAAATCAATTTTATTCAAGCGCAACTAAAAGTAATAGAATACATTACAACCGCGTATATTTCTCCGGGATTTGACTTTTCTGCGGAAAACCAACATCCTTTTTCACGAGATTTGGATGTTTTGGGCGATATTTCTTTGTTTTCAAAAATCAATAAAACCCAAAGTTTTTTGGGCGCAGTTCGGCTGAAGGAAATGCTTTTAAATCCTTTGCTTTCTTCTCAAGAAATAAAAAGAAGACAAGAAAGCATTCAAGAATTATCCCAAAATATGGAGCAAAATGTGGAAATTCTTGCGCTTATTCATCAATTAAATCTTAAAAAACCAGTTCAATTATTCGAAAATTCTTTAGAAATAGAGCCAAAAACTTCTCCTTTTGTTCGATTTTCAATCTATTTTCTTCCGATTGTTTATCTGTTTTTATTGGGTTTTTCGCTTTATCGGGGATTTTATGTGCTGGGAGTTTTCACTCTTGTAGGAATGGTGGCGGTTTCTTATTTTATGGCTCACCGATTTGATGATAGAATAAGTCGCGCTTTTCAGCTTGCAGAAACCAACACGAAACAATTTTCCGGTTTTGAAAAAATATTTCAACGTTGGGAAAATCAAAATTTAAATTCTGAAGATTTAATCTTGCTTCAAAAATCTTTTTCCCATCCAAAAGCATCTTTTTGTTTGAAGAATTTGGGGCGGCAAGTGAAAAATTTAGAAAACGGACAAACCAGCTATTTTGGTTTTGTGCTCAATTTGTTTTTCTTCTGGAACCTTCGCTATACGCTGAAAGTTGAAAAAATACTCGCCCGTTTTCAAAGTAAAATCCCCGTTTGGATCGATGCTTTTTCGCAATGGGAAGCTTTAATAAGTTTGGCGATTTATAGAATTAATCACCCCGATTATATTCTTCCCGATGCTTCTGAAAAATATGAAGGCTTGTCGGTGGAAAACCTTTCGCATCCTTTGTTAAATGCCGAAGAAAGCGTTCCCAATTCTTTTTCTATCCGAAACCGACAAAATATTGCCATTATTACGGGGGCCAATATGTCGGGGAAAAGTACTTTTCTGCGCACTTTGGGTTGCAATTTGGTTTTGGCCATGAACGGACTTCCTGTGTCTGCTCAGCGGTTCGATTTTTCTCCGATGAAAATTTTTACCAGCATGCGAACTAGCGATTCTTTGGCAAAAGGCGCTTCTTATTTTCATGCCGAAATTTACAGATTGAGCGAAATTAAAAGTCTTTTGGAACAGAAAATTCCATTATTTATCATTTTAGATGAGATTTTAAAAGGAACCAATTCCGTGGATAAACTTACCGGCTCTCGATTGTTTTTGGAAAAAATAACAACGCTTAGCACTCCTTTTTCTTGTATTATAGCCACTCACGATTTGGAATTAACCGATTTGGAAAAGGAAAATCCCACACATTTTACCAATTATTATTTCGATTTAAAAACCGAGAATCATCAACTTCTTCCTGATTATAAAATAAAACCGGGAAAAACCTCTACCATGAATGCACTCTTTCTGATGAAAAAAATCGGAATTATAGACTAATCACTTTCTTTTGGTTCGAAAAAATTCTTTTACCAAAGAAGAACACTCGTTTTCCAACACGCCTGTTTCAATTTTTGTTTTGGGATGCAAAGAGATATTTTTGGCCATAAATCCTCTGTGCTGGTCCCGCGCGCCAATTACCACACGGGAAATTTGAGACCAAGCCAAAGCTCCCGCGCACATAACGCAAGGTTCCAAAGTAACGTACATAGTGCAATCGATGAGGTATTTTCCTCCCAAATAACTTGCCGCCGATGTAATGGCTTGCATTTCAGCGTGAGCGGTAACATCATTTAACCTTTCTGTTAAATTGTGTCCTCGAGCGATAATTCTATCTTGGCTTACAACAATACAGCCCACGGGAATTTCATCGCTTTCAAAAGCTTTTTCTGCTTCTTGCAGCGCCATTTTCATAAAATATTCATCTGTAAACATCTGGAAGGCGTTTCATTAAAAGGTTTTTCGAATGTAAACTTAGGGTTTTGACTGCTTTTTAGCAAAAGTATTTGTTTTTTTATGATGATCTTATTTTTAGATTTTCAAGAAAAATCTATGACGGTTGGATACTAAGTTTTTATAAGGATTGTCAGAAAAATCAGATAACGATTTGGCAACGGCGGTTGTTGCTTTACTTTTCATATATACTTTGAATGTTTCTGGCTGTTGATTTTAATTGATCAATCAAGCTTTGAGGTTTTAGTACTTTGAGGTTTTCTCCAAAAGATAAAAGCTCCATAAAGAAATCTTGTGTAATGAATAGTTTGAGCTGTACTCTTAATTCATCTTCGTTATCTATTAAAATTTGTTGTGAATCGTGTAATGGTAACGATTTGACATATTTTCCTTGGAATGCATTGAAAGAGAGAATTACATCTTCTGGTTGATGACCGCCTGGACTAATGATGCCAAAGCAATATCTATAATGTTCAGTAACATCAAAATCCTTTGGGAAGTTGAATTTTTTATTTAAAATTTCCAAATCTGTTAGGCGGTCAAGGGCAAAGCTTTTTATCTTATTATCTCTTAAATCTTTTGATAAAATATACCATCTGTTTTTAAATTCTTTCAAAGCATAAGGTTCTACTATGCGCACAGTTAATTCATCTTCCCAATATTTTTGATAAATGAATTTGATTTGATTTTGATTTTTAATCGCATGAAGAACTCCATACAAATGTTCTGTACCCTGAGGTTTTCTCTTCTCAAAATGAATATGTTTCGAGAGTCTGTCTGTCAAATTCAAAGCATTAAAGGTATCGAAGGCTTCTAATATCCTTTCGTTGATTTCTGATTGTTCGTCAAAATCTATGTAATAGACTTTTTTAGAAAAATCGAACTGAATATCGATATTGTACAAAGACCGAATATCATCTCTATCTCGTTGAAATGTGCGTTTTGAAATATTGAAATTATAGGCTTGAATTTCCGATTCCAAAGCAAGATATTCTTCAATTTCAGCAAATGTTGCGGGGCGCTTTCTTAGCTTTTTTATAATGAGATTATACCTTGCTATTGATTCTCTTTTTGACATAACTTATGATAAATAGATGCGTTAATATACTGAATGTTTTTATATTTTATTTTCCCACAATTGGCATGATTATGGCCAAAAACATGATACTTTGGTGCAAACTGAATTATAAATTCTGCAACTTCTTCACTACCAAATCCATTGTCTAAAATACCGAAAGGCGGGTAATGCGATACAATGATGTCGATTTTGTTTTTCGTTTCAATGCTGTTATGAAAAGGGAAAGCACTAATTCCCATAATGTTTATATTTCTTATAGTTATCGCCTCGTCATTTAGCCAAATAATATTCTTGGGAATCAATCTTTTACCCCATTCTAGTTCTAACTCGAAAGGTAAATCGTGATTGCCATGAACAAATACTTTATGTGGTATTTCTAATTGAGCATACCAATCAAAAAAATCCACAACATCGTTTATTTCTCCTGCATTACAAATATCTCCACAATGGATTACAATTTGAATATTTTTCGGAATATCGATTAAACGATGTTTGCCATGTGTATCCGAAAGCAATAAAATATTTTGGTTTTTAACTCTAATTATGTGCATTCCCAAATCCAATTTTAGTTGTTTTTGTTATGATGTATTCTTCATTACAAAATGACTGTATTTGTTCAAAGTTGGTTATTGTGCCGTGAACGATTTCCTGTATTTCACTTTTGCGGATAATATTGTCTATCTGCCCACCTGAAAAATCAAATTTTTCAGCGAGAATTAGGCAACTCTCTTTATCTAAATGTGGCAATTTTGATTTCCATATTTTAGCTCTAACTCTTTTTGTGGGTTTTTTAAACGGTACTTTGAATAAAAATCTTCGTTCAAAAGCAGTATCCAAATTATTAGCTAAGTTGGTAGTTGCCATTAAAATGCCTTCAAAGTTTTCAAGCTCTTCCAATATGATATTTTGAATAGCATTTTCAGTTTGAGCCACATTGGAGTTGATGTTTTCTCTTCTTTTGGAAATAACGGCATCTGCTTCATTGAAAAATAGAATAGGTGTTGGTTTACATTCTTTTGTGTAAGCTTTATAGTCCGTAAAAATACGTTTCATGATTTTTTCACTTTCGCCAAACCACATAGATTTTGACTGGCTGATTTCTACTTTCATTATTTCTCGACCTGTAGCTTTTGCCAATTGCTTTACAATTTCGGTTTTTCCTGTTCCGGGTGCGCCATGTAACAAAACTGCAATTCCTTTGGGCAAACCTTTATTTGTTAATCTTGTCTGTATTTCATGAAATTTATCTTCCTGAAGCAAATTTTTAAGCGTTTCCAATTGATTCATCTCGTCCCTATCGAAAACTAAATCACGATAAACAATATCCGAGGGAGTAATGATGTTGTCTTTTTTCTTTTTTCTTAGGAAAAGTTGAATACCACAATCGTTCAAAAGCTGAAGAGAAGTATCTGTCAATTTCATTTCTGTATCATTGAAAAACCGAGCTTCTACAATTTCAATCAGATGATTGGTGATTAAGATATGTTTCTCTAACAACAATTTTTGTGTCTCATTTACTCTCTCTGAAGGACTATCATATATATAATCCAAAGTTCTTCCAATATCTGTAGATTCATTTCCTGTTACTGTTTTCCATATCAGATATAAAAACAGATAAGCGTCCTCTGTGCTAAAGCTAAATTGCTTTACTTTTTCTATTAATGAAAAATGTGTGTTGTCTTCAATCAATTTTTCAACTTCCTGAAATAGTTCAAAAGTTGAAATTTCATCATCGACTCGTTGATTCCCCAATTTGTATAATTGTTCTAACAGGTCTATTATGCCATTTATCTCTTTGCTGATTTTGGGTAAAGGTTTATTTTGCAAAATGGCTTCGGTTATTTTTTCGTGAATAGCAAATTGGTCATTAGCTCCTGCCAATTTCACACGGTGTCTCGATTTTCTTTTGTCAAAAATTCCAACTTTATGTAAATACTCAAAATCATCGCTATATTCCAGAATTTTCATAGGATTACAATCAAAATACCCTATCAAATCGTTCAAATCGACAACGTCTCCTTTGTAGTTTAAAGCAAAAACTATGGCAATAAAAAAGGTTTGATTATCCGATGTTTTGAAATATTTAGAAAGTGTATTGAGTTCGGATTTTATGTTTTCAAAAAATGAATTTTCGAGCTTACATTCTTTTGATTTTTCGTACACTTTCCCGATGCTTTCCAGAATTTGTTTCTTTGTGATACTTTCCATAAACCTGTCTTTTTTTGACAAAGGTACATTGATAGTAAGACAAATTGTGTCGTGGTGTTGAAAATAGAATTTTTTATGTGATTTAAAACTAAATACTTCTAATTATCAGAAGTGCTTTTATTCAAATTTAAATCTTTAATAAAAGGAATTAAATCATCAATTAAGTTTTCACAACTTAAGATATAGCGCTTTCGCTCCTCATCAAATTTAAAAGAAGGATGGTTGAACCCTTCTCCCAAATTGTAAACAAGCCAATTATTATCGATTTGTTCTAATTCAACACCATTTTTTAAATGTAATCTGCTAAAATTTGAGTGTCGAGCACAAGAACGGGGTTCATTAATGTGATTGCTGACTTCTTCATCTTCTTCGCTGTGGTATCTAAACCAGTAAACAAACGGATTGTAGTGATATGCACCTAAGCTTTGCTTAGGGAAGATTTCCACTCTATTTTCACGGTTTTTTGTATAAATAGGGTGGGTGAGTATGGTTTTATATTTTAGACAATACCACAACCAACTGTTTTTATAGTTATCGAGATTTTCTGAAACTTTATTTTCAATAAAATCGTTCCAATCTTCATTTTCAATTCGTTTTTCAGAAAATATTTTAAATAGTTCTTCAAAATTTGGTTTTATTTCTCCCTCAGGCGAAGCTAAGACTCTGTGCCATTTTCCGTCTCCTCCAAAAAATCTGAATTCTCCCATTTTTTCTGGGTTACCTTCACCTACTACTACAGAATAATCTCCGAAACATAATAGAAGGCGGATAATGTCTTTATAATCTAATTCATACAAGCTATAAAAATTATCAACAATGTTTTGTAGCTCGTCATTGGTATATGAAGTAAAATCGAAATTGAAAATCAATCCTCTTAAAGTAGAGTGATCTTCAAATTTGAAAATTAACTCTTTCCGATAAACATCATCTTTAAAAAGATTATATTTTTCTATTTCATATTGAATATACTCTTTTCCGAATGATACTAAATTGATATCTAAATTTTTAAATGGATCAGAATCATATGTCCTTCGTGAAAAAATCGTGTTTAATATATCATTGTAATAATCTATTCTTAATTCCGAATCTAAAGATGTTTTACTTTTCTGGTTGAAATTGTTGATGTAATTCCTTATAATCCGCAAAAAGTCTTTTAAATCGGAGGTGATCTCTATAGAATTTTTACTTGTGATATAATGTAACCACCCGAAGAACAAAAGATTTTCAAAATGTGAAAAATTCTCATTATTAAAGATTTTTGAAATAGGATTCAATGACGGTTGGTAAATTGCAATTCTGTCTTTCTGGAATTCTTCGGAGAAAATACCCTCAAAATAATCTTCCCATTCTTTGTATCCAAGTTCACTTATTAAATCGAATGATTGAATTAAGAATTGTAGTTTTTTTTCTTTTGAATAAATGTGGTTAATAATCTCATCGTTGAACTGATAATCTCTGCCAATATTATCTTTATAATATAAATATTCTGTTATTTTTTTGATAAATGAAAGCATAAAACCATCGCATCGTTTCGTGAATTTAGAAACATCCTGTTCTACATCGTCCTTTTTATTGAAACTTTCAATTGTGAATTTCCAAAAAGCATCTAACCAAATGCCATCTATTTTTTTTATAAAATCTTCAGACAAATTATTTGATGATATTACTTTTTCAAAAGATGCTTTAAAATTCTCAAATTCCGTTAAGGCTTTCCCTCTTGCATTCATTTTGATGTACAAATCATCTGACAAACCAAAACCTTCCAATTCAATAAAATGGAACGAAATATTTTTCATTCTTTCCCATAACTCATCCGTTTCGTTTTTAAACTTTTCGTGAATCGCATCCAACATCGTGAGCATTGATTTTATCGTTGGGTCTTTTTTCCACGACAGGAAAAACCAAGAACTATCAATGATTGTCTTGGACAACTCATTATTCTTTGGTTTTGTTTCTTCTTTATCGTAATAATCTGTTTCTAACAAATTAGAATAATCAATTCCCTTGTTGATTAAATCATTACAGAATTCACGTGAACTTGTTCGGGTTTTGTACGTAAATTTTGTCAGCTTCTTTTTCAATTCTTCATTTAATTTGCTTTCTTTAATGGCAATATACCAATGCAATAAAAACAAAGTTGTCAATCGTTGCTGTCCGTCAAGCGGTTGAAAAACACTATCTTTCGCGCTACCATAAACAAAATCTAATTCTAACGGCTTTTCATTTGTAATAGCTTTGTGTAAAGCTTCTAAAAAGCTTTTTCTCAACTCTTCTTTTCCTTCTCTTCCTTGAGCATAATCACGTTGAATGATGGGAATTTCAATTCTATATTCACCAATCAACTCTTTAAATGTTAATTGTTTTGAGGTTGTATTATTGTTCATTTTCTGCTAATGTTGATTTGGTTTTAGGTAAATATTGTTTAAGAACTTCTTGTATTGTATTGAAATAGGCTTCTCTATCGTTTTCATTCCAGATTTGAATGTCTTGCACATCAGACGAATAGTATTTCATAAAAACATTCTTTGTACAAACCGGAATAAATGTTCCTGCCATTTCTCTTTCAATTATTTTTCTCCTTTTTTCGTTGAAAGAATCATTTTTGTACGAGCGGTTTGTTCCTCGGTCTAACAAACAAAGATTTCGTAAGCCGTTGTCTTCTTCTCCTAAAACGTATTGAATAATATTTTCAAACTCATTTTCATCAGTCGCATTATTTGACTTTATTTGGTCAATCTGATTATTTAATTTCTCGTTTTGATGCCTTTCTGTTTTGATGAAGTTATTTTCCAGCCAAACTGCCTGATTTTCCTTTTTTACTTTCGCTTCTGTAGCGATAGCATGAATATGTTCAACATCCCAGAACTCTTTTTTATACCGGTCAAAAGGAAAACGATTGGTTTCGTTCTCATTATTGAGTATTGTCTGAATGTTGTGTAACAATAAGATTTTACGCACAAAATTATTTCCGTAAGCTATATCCTCTAAATTCAGATTTTTAAATTCAGATTGTATCTTTTGATCTAGCCATTCGATGAATGCTGTTTTCGGTTTTTCTTTTTTTTCGTTAAGAATATTTTTAATGTCTGTTCCGATAGCAATTAGATAGCCTATTTTGTGGTACAATTCTCTGTCGCTGTACCATTCTTCAAGCGTTTGAAAGTACTTTTTAATTTCTTGCCAATTATTGGTTATCTCTTTTTCTGATTTGTCCTTAAATTTATCATTGAAGAACCGAAAGGTTGAATATTCATCATTTCCAAATTTCTCTTCTATGGTTAATTGTATCTTTTGTCTTTCTAAAACCTGTTCTTTTGTTTTTATATTCAAGCGTTTTCGTTCAGCAACCTCTTCATCCTGTTCTTTTGCAACTTCATACATTAAATCGAAAATGAATTCAATTCTTGTCGCCAACTTATTTTCCTCTTTGTTGATGAAATACCAAAGTGATTCGTCTTGCAATGCATATTCGATTCTGTCCCACTCTAAGGCAATTTCTTGCTGTTTTAAATCAAGTTTTACCGGGTCTATATTTTCATCAAAATTCGAGCTATTCAAAAACAGAGCCCTTATCAATTCAGCATTGGTCAATGGAATTTTTCCGCTGTTAATTCGGGTAAAAACATCAATAGAATCTTCGTTTTTTGAAGTTTCGTACCAGATAACCTTTGTGTGACTGTTGAATTTTTCTTCAAAAGCCCCTTTTTCAGCTTTCTTTTCATCAAACCATTTTTTTATTGTTTGATAAGCATTTGAAATATGAAAGTAATCAATGTTTGTATCATCAACTTCTATTTTACCTATCTCATTTTTTAAGTAGTTTGCAGAACCTTCTCGTGTTTCATATTCCAATTCAAAAAGTTTAGTTCCACCTTCTCTCTTTAAATAATATAAAATCAAATAAATCGTTGTAAGCCGTTGTTGTCCATCAATTACCTCCCATTCGTTTTCATTTTTTTGTTTTACAACAATAGGTTGTAAACAATACCAAGTTTTTTCAATGGGATTAGCGGTTTCTTTTGGTGAAAATTCATTAATGTCATTCAACAAATCTGTCACTTGTTGTTTTGTCCAGCGATATCCCCGTTGATAAGAAGGAATATGGAATTTATAGTTCAGCAATTCGCTGATTGTTTTTATTGATATGTTGTTATTCATTTTCAATATTATTTATACTTTGCAAATGTATCAAAAACAATTCAGCACAGGCTTTAGCGTCGCCCAAAGCATCATGATGATTTAATGGAATTTTATAATGATTACACAATGACGCTAAATTTTGTCTAAAAATACGATAGGTACAATATTTTTCATATTCAGGGGCTTCCATGCCATAATATTCCAGTGTTTTTTCTAAAACCGGAAAGTCAAAGGACAAACCATTATGAGCTACAACAGCTTGTCCTTTAATATAAGGCTCTAATTTGTGCCAGACTTTGTCGAAGGTGAAGCCTTCTTTTGTCATATCTGGAGTAATGCCATGAATGTCAATAAATCTCTGCCAATAATAATTATTTGGGGTTGTATTAATAAATTAATTTCATCAGTAATAATACCATTATTGACACGAACAAGACCTACTTGGCAGATACTCCAACGATAACCTTGTGCTGTTTCAAAGTCTATGGCTGTAAAACACTCCATTTACAAAGCCGGAGCGTGTTTTCCTTTGTGTGAACCGTTTGGGTGTCGCATACACGAACCATTTGTTAAGCTTGAAAGGGAAGAATTCTTTGTTCCGCAATACTTACAGACATACTGCGATTTTTCGCCTCCTTCATATAGTTTGTGCTTTCCTTTATGAAAGCCGTTAGGATGTCGCATACACGAACCATTTGTTAGACTCAATACGCTGGAATATTTAGTTCCACAATACTCACAATAATAATTTGCCATAATTTGTAATATTTTATATGATGCTTACTCTCAAAGTTTTCGGCTTTCCTTATTTTGTGTAGCAAAGATACCTTATAAGGTAGCCAATTTGTGTCATACTCTAAATTACTTTTCTAGAATTTTATTTTAAATCATAAATTTATTTTTAACCCCAATTTATAAAGGGTTGCTTTTAAAATTATGTATATTAAATTAAACATAACCTATAAAAAAATAGGGTTGATTTGTAATTTGTATTGTATTTTTATTTAATTTCGCATTCATAAAATATAAAAAAGATGTCCATTTTAAGATTTAAAGCTCTTTCTGAGCTTCCCTTCATAGATTATCGAAAAGAGAACTATGTAAAAATACCCAAAAAGCTCTCCGAATTGTATTGCGAAAACGTTTTTTCCAAATACAGCATGAAGGAGTTTTTAACCAAAGAAGCCTTTGATTCCATACACGATGCGGTGGAAAAAGGAACAAAAATTAAGCGTGAAATCGCCGATCAGGTTGCTGTTGCCATGAAAGATTGGGCTGTTTCCAAAGGCGCTACTCATTATACACACTGGTTTCAGCCACTTACAGGATCTACCGCAGAAAAGCACGATTCTTTTTTCACTCCTATTGAAGGCGGGCGCGCCATTGAACATTTTAGTGGTACCACACTGATTCAGCAAGAGCCGGATGCGTCTTCCTTCCCCAGCGGAGGAATCCGAAACACTTTCGAAGCTCGCGGCTATACCGCATGGGACCCTACTTCTCCTGCGTTCATTATGGGAACCACGCTTTGTATTCCTTCTATTTTTATTTCCTACAATGGAGAAACTTTGGATTATAAAGCGCCCCTTCTTCGTGCTTTAGCTGCTTTGGATAAAGCTGCCACAGATGTTTGCAAATCTTATTTCGACAAAAACATCGATAAAATTTCGGCCACTCTTGGTTGGGAACAAGAATATTTTTTAATCGATTCTTCATTATACATGTCTCGTCCGGACTTGGTACTTACAGGTCGTACTTTATTGGGACATCCTCCTGCAAAAGGACAACAACTGGACGATCATTATTTTGGTTCTATTCCTACTCGGATCATGAATTTTATGAAAGAGCTGGAAATAGAATGTATGAAATTAGGAATTCCCATTACTACGCGACACAACGAAGCAGCGCCCAATCAATTTGAAGTGGCGCCCATGTTCGAAGAAGTGAACGTTGCTGTAGATCATAATTTACTTTTAAGAGATGTAATGGCAAGAGTGGCTCACAAACACCATTTCCACATATTATTTCATGAAAAACCTTTTGCCGGGGTTAATGGAAGTGGAAAACATAACAATTGGAGTTTATCTACTCCCGATGGAGATAATCTTTTGAGCCCCGGTAAAAATCCAAAAACAAACCTTCGCTTTCTTACCTTTTTAATCAATACACTGAAAGCCGTTCACGACTACGCCGATTTGCTTCGGGCGAGCATTGCTTCCGCCGGAAACGACCACCGATTAGGCGCGGGAGAAGCTCCTCCAGCCATAATTTCTGTGTTTATAGGTTCACAATTAACCGACTTTTTAAAAGAGTTGGAAAAGGTAAAATACGGCAAACTTTCTCCTGAAGAAAAAACGGATTTAAAACTAAATGTTGTGGGTAAAATTCCGGAAATTCTTCGAGATAATACCGACAGAAACAGAACTTCTCCTATTGCTTTTACGGGAAATAAATTCGAAATAAGAGCGGTGGGTTCCACTGCGAATTGTGCAGAAGTGATGACGGTAATCAACACGATTATGGCCAAACAACTGCAAATCTTCAAAAATGATGTGGAAAATTTAATCGACAAAGGATTAAAAAAAGACGAAGCCATTTTCAATGTGCTGAGGGAATACATCAAACAATCTAAAAACATCCTTTTTGAAGGAGATGGATATTCGAACGATTGGGTAAAAGAAGCGAAAAAAAGAGGACTTTCCAATTTAAGAACTACTCCCGAAGCTTTAAAAGTTGAAACTGATAAACAGTTTGCAGAACTTTATGAAGAATTGGACATTTTAAATTTCAGAGAGTTTTCTGCAAGAAACGAAATAAAATTCGAGAAATATTCTACCGTAATAGATATAGAAGCGCGTGTTTTGGGCGATATTGCAAGGAACCACATTATTCCCGCAGCGCTAAATTACCAAAATCGCCTAATTGAAAATGTAAAAGGATTAAAGGAAATTTTCGAACCCAAAGAATTCAAAATCCTTGCAAAAGAGCAAATCAACATGATTGCCCTTATTTCTGAAAACGTATCTAAAATTAAAATTGATGTGGACGCTCTTCTTCTTGCAAAAGAAAAAGCAAAATCCATAAAAGACATCAAGAAAAGAGCCGATGAGTTTTGCAACTCTGTTTTGCCTTACTTTGCAGAAATAAGAAACGCTTCCGACGCTCTGGAAATGATGGTGGACGACGAACTTTGGCCTTTAACAAAATACAGAGAATTGCTTTTTATTCGATAAATTTAAAACAACAGTATTTGTTAAAAAAACTTAACGTTTTTTCGGGGGCAAATCTTTATAACAATAGGATTTGCCCTCTTTTTTGTTAAAAACAAAGGCGTAAAAGTTAAAAAAAGTTAAATTTTAAGGGTTAAAAAAATTTCCCTTATAAGGTAAAAAACAGTTTTGGTTACATTTGCAATGTTTCCATCTCAAAACCGACATACATAATGAAGAACAAAATATTATTCTATTTCGCCTTTTTGATAGGAGTAATATCTTTACAATCTTGTGTCTCCAATTATGTCGTTTCCAATCCTATTGTGTACAAATCCAATGCCAAAATAGTCTCTATTGATTCTCGACACCTAGAAAAGGTTCAAAAAGAATTAATAAAGAAAACCATTCCCTCTGCCTCTATTGTTACTTTGCAGGACGAAGAAAAAGCAAAAGCTTTGGCGGCCGAAATAAAAAGGAAAAACACCATAGATAATATTCTGGAAGAAGCCAGAACTTATATGGGAACTCCTTATCGTTACGGAGGAACCACCAGAAGCGGCATCGACTGCTCGGCATTGGTTTTATCTGCTTTCGAATCCGGAGCCGGTGTAGATTTACCCCGTGTAGCTGCTGCGCAAGCCCGCCAAGGAAATCCCATTTCCCAAGATGAAATCAGAAGAGGAGATTTGTTGTTCTTTGCGCAAAGAGGCGGAAGAGGAAGAATTTCGCATGTGGGAATTGTTGAAGAAGTAACAGAGAATGGAGAAATTAAATTCATCCACGCGGCTACATCTCGCGGAGTTATGATTTCCTCGCTTCATGATACTTATTGGGGACCAAAATTCGCCTATGCCAAAAGAATAATCGACACAAACGAAATCGAACCGATTTTAAATTAATAAATAATACGCTTTTGAATAGAAGAAAAAACCTTGATAAAATTATCAAGGTTTTTTCATGTTTTAAATCAAAATATTGTTTTTTTAAAGCAAACCTAACTCGAAACGTCCTTCTTCGCTAATCATTTCTTGTGTCCACATGGGCTCGAAAGTTAGTTCTACTTCCGATTTTTTTACGCCGGCAATCAATCCTATTTTGTCTTCCACTTCTATCGGAAGCGAATCTGCCACGGGACAATTGGGAGCCGTTAAAGTCATTAAAACTTTTACCTCTCCTTCTTCGCTGATGGCCACATCATAAATAAGTCCTAATTCGTAAATGTCTATGGGGATTTCCGGATCGTAAATGGTGTGAAGAACATCTACAATTTCATTGCTTATTTTTGCTATATCTTGGTCGCTATATGGAGTTTCCATTATTTTTTAATTTTAAATTTCTCGTTCTACTAAATCTTCTTGTCTTAATTTTCTAAAAACATTACACAAAGTTAATACATCTTTTTCACAATATTTACGAATGCGATCTAAATTACCTTCTTCATAATATATATCAGCTACCACTGAGCCATCTATATCGTCTTTTGGCGAAGGAATTCCGAAAAGATGGGCGAGCAATTCTAAAGAAATAAAATGTTTCCAATCTCCAAATTTCCACAATTCCATTGTGTCTAAATGATTTACTTGCCACGGTTTTTTTCCATAGGTTTGAAAAGGAGAAGGCGGCTGTAACCCATTGATTAACATCCTTCTGGAGATATATGGAAAGTCGAATTCCTTACCATTATGTGCGCATAAAATAGCTTCTCTCAACTGAGGGTGGTTGAATAAATTTCCGAATTCTACAAGTAATTCTTTTTCTTCGTGGCTGCTGTAGGAATGTATTTTCAACTTATTGGTTTTCGGGGAAAGCATGCCCACGGAAATACAAATAATTTTGCCAAATTCTGCCATTATTCCTCCTCTTTCTCCATAAAACTCTTCTGCCGAAACATCCTCTTTTCTTTGGGTTTTCGTTTTCTTTTCCCATAATCTTTGCGTTTCTTCGTCCAAATTTTTCCAGTGAGCCGCTTGTGGAACCGTCTCAATATCAAGAAACAAAACTTTTTCTATGGGTATATTTTGAATCATAAAATGTTTTTATTGAAATGTTTTTATTGAAATGTTTTTATTGAAATGTTTTTATTGAAATGTTTTTACCACTTCATCTACAAAAAACGCAACTTCTTGTGGTCGTCCTTTTTCGTCTTTATCTTCGTTTCGTGAAGAACCTGTTCTCACAATAATCATATCGTATTCGGGAATGCAAATTACATACTGTCCGTAAAGTCCCCTTAAATAATAATGTTTGATTTTTGCATCTTCATTTGTCCAAATTCCCCAACCATAAGCTCCTTTTGATAATTTGGTGCCTTTTGTCATTTCTTGAACAAAATCGGAATCCAAAATTTGTGTTCCGTTCCATTGTCCATTGTTCAGAAGCAATTGCCCTAATTTAGCAAAATCCCTCGATGTGGCATTTACACAACAATAGGCTTTCTCCATACCGTCTTTCTGGTCCATTCCCCAATAAGCAGGATATTCCATTCCGAGAGGTTGCCACAGTTTTACGGAAGCATAAGCTCCCAAAGGCATTCCGATGGCTTCTCTTACTGCAAATCCCAAAAGTTGTGTGGTTCCGCTTTGATATTCGAATTGGCTGCCCGGTTTTGCTTTAAACTTTTTATGTAAAATCCATTGTGCCATATTGTTGCCAAAATATGCTTTTGCGTTGGGTTTTAGGGGATTTTGATAATTTTCTTCCCAATCCAGGCCGCTTTCCATAGTTGCCAAATCTTTTAAAGTACAATCTTTCCCAAATTTATCTTTTTTAAAATCCGGAAAAAAATCGGAGAGTTTTTGGTTCATATTTCTCAATTTTCCGTCTTGTACCGCCATTTGCGCCAACATTACTGTAACAGTTTTCGCCATGGAAAAAGAATTGGTAAGCGTCGCTTGATGGTAATTTTCCCAATAATTTTCGCTTAGCAAATTTCCGTTTTTAATCACGAGAAAAGATGCTGTTTGAGTTTTGTTTAAATGGTTTAAAAGTTCCACAGACAACTTTTGTTTGTTGTACATGGAATCTTGTGGCCAAGGCTGTGCGATTCCATTTATAATCGGGCTTTTGGGAAACAAATATCCATCGTCGATATTGGGTCCCGATTTTCCTTTTAAATAGGTAAAACGTACGGCATTAAACAAATAATCGTATCCGAAAGCGAAGGTAAGCGCCACGCTTAAAGCTAAAACTCCTAAAATAATATTAAACACTCTTTTCATTTGAAAATTAGACCTTTCACAAAGGTATTAAATTAACCCAAAGTAATTAAAATTTTATGATCTTTGCACTTTATGAACGCTTCGACATTTGAAAATTTCCTTCCCGAACATTCCATTCAGTTCATTAAAAACTGGACTGAAGGATATGATCTCTCCATAAAAATTTCTTTTTCTCGAAAATCGAAATTGGGAGATTATCGCTCGCTTCCAAACCAAAAACACCAAATCAGCATAAACGGCGATCTTGAGAAAGAGCTTTTTTTCTTTGTTCTTACACACGAAATAGCTCACTTAATAAGTCTTTCGGAAAATCCTAAAATTCGGTCACACGGCAAAGAATGGAAAGATTGTTTTTCTGCTTTATTGCGAGAAAGCATTTCGGTTTATCCCGAAGATTTACAACCTTTAATTCTTCTTTTTTCCAAAAATCCCAAAGCCAATTATATGGCTTCTCCTGAAATTGTTCGGTATTTTAATCCGAATAAAAAAGGAAATTTTGTAGAAGATCTCTGCATTGGAAATGTTTTTGAGTTTAAAAATGAACGTTACCAAATCATAGCCAAACAGAAAAAACGTTATCTTTGTGAAAACCTAAGTTCGGGCAGAAAATATTTGTTTCGGGCGTGCGCAGAGGTTAAAAAAATTGATACATGAAGGACAAACTTAAATATGGGGTAATTATGGCAGGAGGCTCAGGCACAAGATTTTGGCCGATAAGCACTTCTGAACATCCCAAACAATTTCAAGATATATTAGGTGTGGGACAAACCATGATCCAACAAACCTATTACCGAATAAAAGATATTATCCCGCACGATAATATTTTTGTTATTACCAATAAGGAGTACGAATCCATTGTTAAAGAACAATTGCCGGAAATTCCGCCGCAAAATATTGTGGGCGAACCAATGATGAAAAATACCGCTGCGTGTAATATCTTTATGGCAGAAAAAATTCATCATCTGAATCCCAACGCTTCGATTTTGGTTTTGCCTTCAGATCATTTAATTCTTCAACAAAAAACTTTTGAAGAAAAGATAAATCTGGCTTTTCAAATGGTAGATCAGCATTCTAAACTGGTTACTATTGGAGTTCATCCCACTCGCCCGGAAACCGGATATGGCTATATTCACTATGAAAATAATCCCGAAAAAGAGTTTCAGAAAGTGATAAAGTTTACCGAAAAACCATCGCTTTCGGTGGCTGAAAAATTTTTAGAAACCGGAAATTATTTGTGGAATTCGGGAATGTTTGTTTGGAAAGCAAAAGATATTATCTCTGCTTTCGAAAAGTATTTGCCTCAAATGCACCAAAAATTTAGCCTTTGTGAATTCAATGAAAAAAATGAAGCAAATTGTTTGGAAAAAATTTATCCCGAAGTAGAAGAAATATCCATAGATAAAGGAATTTTGGAAAAGGCAAGCAACATAATGGTTCTTCCTGCAGAATTGGGTTGGTCCGACTTGGGAACATGGACTTCTGTTTATGAAAATGCCAATAAAGACGAAAAAAATAATGTAGATAATTCCAAAAACGTTTTTACTTATCATTCTTCGGGCAACATTATCCATCTTCACAACAAAAATAAAGTAGCTGTTATCGACGGTTTAAACGATTATATCATTGTAGATACACCCAAAGCCCTTCTCATTTGTCCACGAAACCACGACCAAAAAATAAAAGACTTCGTTATAGAACTCCGAGAAAGGAAAGGAAAGAAACGTTTTATATAGATTATTCAAAATTTTATTATCTTCACTAACAAATATTAAACAATGTTAGTGAAAGTTTATGGAAGTGCTATTCATGGTGTTTCCGCACAAACCATTACGGTCGAAGTAAATATTGACAAAGGCGTGGGCTATCATTTGGTGGGTTTGCCCGACAATGCCATAAAAGAAAGCAGTTACCGAATTTCTGCCGCCCTTAAAAATGTCGGGTATAAATTACCGGGTAAAAAAATAATTATCAACATGGCACCTGCAGATTTAAGAAAAGAAGGATCTGCATACGATTTAACCATCGCTACCGGAATTTTGGCCGCCAACAATTCTATTAAAGCCGAAAACCTCGATCAATATATTATTATGGGCGAACTTTCTCTTGATGGCGGTTTGCTTCCTATTAAAGGGGTTTTGCCCATCGCCATACAAGCCAGAGAAGAAGGCTTTAAAGGCATTATTTTACCTTTACAAAACACCCGAGAAGCAGCCATTGTCAATAACCTTGAAGTTTTAGGGGTTTCTAACATAAAAGAGGTGATCGACTTTTTCGATAAAGGAATTCCTATTTCTAAAACCGTTTTTGATACCCGAAAAGAATTTCAGGAAAAAATTGAAGATTTCCCTTTCGACTTTAATGAGGTAAAAGGACAAGAAACAGCAAAAAGAGCCTTAGAAATCGCTGCTGCGGGAGGTCATAATATTATTCTCATTGGTCCGCCGGGAAGTGGAAAAACCATGCTTGCCAAAAGAATTCCCAGTATTCTTCCTCCACTCAGTTTAAAAGAAGCGCTTGAAACCACAAAAATACATTCCGTTGCAGGAAAAATAGGAACTGAAACTTCTTTGATGACGGTTCGCCCCTTTCGTTCGCCACATCACACTATTTCGGATGTTGCTTTGGTGGGTGGCGGTAGTTATCCTCAACCGGGAGAAATATCTTTAGCCCATAATGGGGTTCTTTTTCTGGACGAGATGCCGGAATTTAAAAGAACCGTTTTAGAAGTTATGCGCCAACCTTTGGAAGACCGGGAAGTAACCATTTCACGTGCACGATTTAATGTGAAATATCCCGCCAGCTTTATGTTGGTTGCATCGATGAATCCCAGCCCTTCGGGTTATTTTCCCGATGATCCCAACAACACTTCTACAGCTTTCGAAATGCAACGATATATGAACAAACTTTCCGGTCCTTTATTGGACAGAATCGACATTCATATTGAGGTAAGTAAAGTGGAATTCGATCAGTTGGCTGAAAAAAGAAAAGGCGAAAGCAGTAAAGAAATTCGGAAAAGAGTTGTTTCCGCCAGAAATGCCCAAACAAATCGTTTTCAGAATTTGGAGATTAATTATAACGCACAGATGGGCCCCAAAGAAATTGAAAAACACTGTGCTTTAGACACTTCTTCTCTTCAACTTTTAAAAACCGCTATGGAAAAATTAAACCTTTCCGCTCGTGCTTATGATAGAATTCTCAAAGTGGCCCGAACCATTGCGGATTTGGAAAATAAAGAACAGATTTTAAGCCATCATATTTCCGAAGCTATACAATACAGAAGTCTGGATCGGGAATTTTGGAATGTATAAATTTATCCTTTTACACCTGTGGCAAAAGGATTTATCATCTTTTTCTTATCCGGCTTTTTCTCGGTTTGCGCACCGAAACTATACGCAAATCCCACGCCTAAAGTTTGTTTCATTTGCAGCTTTTGTATCTGATCGTGGTCGTACAACAAATCCAAAGAAATCGATGTGGTAATATGCTTGGTAAACTTCATGTTCAACACTCCGGAATAGGCAACATCTACTCTTTCCGGATGACTGGAATAACTGGAAAACAGGTTCAGTTGATTGGTGAAACTCATGCCTTCCATGATATTTAACTTGTATAAAATATTCAGCAAAGCGCCCAATTCCGAGCGTACACTCTGCCCATCATGATCCAAACCATAATTTCCTTTCACTTGAAGTTTTGGGTCTAAAATAAAAGTAAACCTTCCTGTTGCCGGTCTGAAAATAATTTGTAAATTCTCTTTAGGATTATAAGAAATACCAACACCCATATCCAAATATCCCGGAGCCATAAACCGCGATATTCTATCTTCGTATTCGGGATCCGGCGTTGCGTCATAATTAAATCCGGGAGAAAACTGACTGATAAATCGTATTCCTGCTGAGAGGTAATAATTGTTTCTTAAATCGTATCCATAATTGGAAAAAACTTGAATATAATCATCCGTTTTTCGCGAAGCTTGCCCTTTGGAAGACACCAATCCATAACGTAACTGAATATTATTATCCACAAAATGCCTTCCTTTTCTGTAAATCAAACTATAATTTACCTTGGCGGTAAAACCAATATTGTTGGTTCCTCCGGCATTCCAATTGGAAAATGACGCTTGGTTAAAAAGCAAATCATTTTGCCCGAAAAAATACCATTGCTTTTCACTTGGTGATTTTATAATTTGGTAGGGTGTAATAGGAATTGGCTCTTTGGGCGCAGTTGTAATAGACTCTAAACCAATAATAATGGTGTCAATTTTTATTTTAGGAATTTGTACTATTTCCAGTTTTTCTGCTTCCTGAACGCTCAATGTGTTTTTTTGCCATTGCACTCCGTTAATAGAATCAATAATCGCCCTGTTGCTTTTCACTTTGATAGTATCACTAACTTGAGCCGAAAGACTAACGAAAGCGAGGAAAAATATAATTTTATATAATGTCTTTACCATTCTGTTCTTGGGGAATTATGTGAAAATATCTCAAAAACATCTTCTAAATTTTTATTTAAAAAGTGAGAATAAATGACAAATGTATAAAGAATCCTTTCATTTTCCTCCAATAAATACAAAAGTTTTCCTAATTTGAACTTTATTTTGTCTTAAATTATTACCTCTGACATGCTAAAGAACCTTTTCAATAAAAAAGCCATTGTAATGCCTGCACTTTTCTTAGTCGCTATATGGTTGGGTTTTCTTTTGCAACAAATCGGGTGGATAAAAGGTTGCGCAGGAGCCATTATTCCTTTAAACCTTTCGGGTTTACAAGGCATTGTTTTTTCCCCTTTTCTTCACGGTAGCTTAGAGCATATTTTAGGAAACTCTATTCCCCTGCTTGTTTTAAGCTTTTTACTTTATCAATTTTATCCGCAAGTTGCCAATAAAGTTATGCTATACGGTTGGTTGTTTTCCGGATTGGCAGTTTGGCTTACACCTCCTTTCAGCTTTTTTTACTACGAATTTTATACAAGTTGCATTATCGGCGCGAGCGGAGTGATTTATGTTTTGGCTTTTTTCTTATTTATCAGCGGGGTTTTGCGTAGAAATTTAAAATTGTTGGCCATTTCCCTTCTTGTTGCGGTATATTTTGGAAGCATGATTTGGGGGATGATTCCCGAAGAGCTTTTGTTTTCCATGAATGAACCCGGAAGAGTTGCGTGGCAATCTCATTTATGGGGCGGAATTATTGGAACAGTTATGGCTTTTGTTTACCAGAAAATAGGAACGCGAAGAGAAAAATTTATTTGGGAATACCCCAATTATTACAGCGAAAAAGACGATCTGATGTGGCAAGAATATTTGCAAAAACATCCCGAGCATTTTGAGAAATTTCCACCAACGCCCAAAGAAGATATTTGGGAATATTTAGATGAACTTCGTCGGAAAAATCCCTAACTTTCCATTTTAATTTTCTTTTTTATGCTAAAATGACTGAAGAAATTCTTTATTCTCTTGCGCTAAAACAATGTTCCATGATTGGGAACATTACTTTCCAAAGACTCGTTTCCATTGCCGGAAGCGCCAAAGATGCATGGGTTTTATCCAAAGAAGAAATAAAGAAGCTTCCCCACATACAAAACAAAATCGCCGAAGAAATTGGAAACCCTGTTTATTTAAAAAACGCCGAAAAAGAAATAGAATATTGCCTCCGAAACAATATTAAAATTTTATCCTATTCCGAAGACACGCTGCCGGGATTGCTAAAACATTGCGACGATGCTCCCGCAATTCTCTATCAAAAAGGAAATTTTCAGAATCCGAAAACCAACATCAGCATAGTGGGCACCCGAAGTGTTACTTCTTATGGGAAAAAATTCATTGTCGATTTTCTTTCTGCTTTAAAAAACAAAAACATTCAAACCATTAGCGGATTGGCTTTAGGAGCAGACAGCAAAGTTCATGAAGAATCTCTTAAAAACAACATTCCCACGGTGGCGGTGGTGGCGCACGGTTTGAATAGAATTTATCCCTCGAAAAATAAAAGTTTGGCCGAAAAGATTTTAGAAAATGGAGGTGCTTTATTAACGGAATACGGTACAAAACAAGCTTTTATAAAAGAAAATTTTATCCAAAGAAACAGAATTATTGCCGGCATTTCTCCCACCACTATTGTGGTAGAAACCGCTTACGGAGGAGGCTCTATGAGCACCGCCCACTTTGCCAATCTTTACAATCGAGAAGTCTTGGCGCTGCCCGGAAACATCGATCATAAATACAGCCAGGGTTGCAATCTTTTGATTTCTCAGAACAAAGCAAGAACCATTGTGAATGTAGAAAACACTTTGGATTATTTACAAATTGGGGGTAAAACCAGTTCCACTCAGAATCTCTTTTCCGAAACCAAAGATTTTAGCCAATTAACAACGCAGCAATTGGAAATTCTGCAACCGATTTTAGATTTTCCGGATATTACGTTGGATGATATTTCCAATCGTTTAAACCTTCCGCCTTATCAAATTCTTCCCATTTTACTGGATTTAGAATTAAAAGGATTTATCCAATCGACCTCGGGGAGAAAATACCGCGCAATGTGATTTTTCACTTCCTTTCAAAAAAAACACTTTTTAGTCTTTTATATCTGATGGTATTTCGCTAACTTTGAAAATCTTTTTTTCTTATTTAAAAAAAATAAACCTCGATGAAGAAAGACATTGAAAATCTGGAAGATATAAAATTATTGGTAGACAGTTTCTACAACAAAGTAAAAGTTGACGATCTGATTGCTGTTTTCTTTAACGATATTGCACGAGTAAACTGGGATTTGCACTTGCCGAAAATGTATGCTTTTTGGGATACTATTTTATTCGGTAGCATGACTTACAAAGGTGCTCCTTTGGCACATCATATTCCCATCAATTCATTAATGAGCATGGAAAGACATCACTTCGATCGATGGGTGGAATTATGGACAGAAACGGTTTACGAACTTTTTGAAGGAAAAATTGCAGATTCGGCAATTTATAAAGCCAACAATATTGCCAATGTGATGGGATATAAATTGGAAATGGCGACCAGAATGGAAAACGGTATTTATTAAAATTTACAGATTTTCCGGGTTAAAAAAATCGTTGTAAATCTTATTCTTCCTCAAAATATTCGAAAAGAAAATCGTTGTAGGGAAAGCGGGAAATGTGGATTTTATACACTTCGTCGTAAATGAGTTTTTTCATCTCTGCGAAATTCTCTTTTTTCAGCGCCGAAATGAAAACAGTTGGATACTTACTTTTAGCCATCCACGTTTTTTTCCATTCTTCCAGAGAAATGTTTTTTCGCGTGCTGGGTGTTAAGTCGTCTTCCTCTTTTTTCTCGTAATTAAAATCATCTATCTTGTTGAAAACCATAATCATCGGTTTTTTATCCGCCTGAATTTCCTGTAAAATTTCATTTACCGAATGAATGTGATCTTCAAAACTTTCGTGGGAAATATCCACCACATGTATTAATAAATCGGCCTCCCGAACCTCATCCAAAGTGGATTTAAAAGACTCTATAAGTTGCGTGGGTAATTTTCGTATAAAACCCACAGTATCTGTAAGTAAGAACGGCAGATTTCCTATTACCACTTTCCTTACAGTTGTGTCCAAAGTTGCAAAAAGTTTGTTTTCTGCAAACACTTCCGATTTAGACAAAGCATTCATCAAAGTAGATTTTCCCACATTGGTATATCCCACCAACGCCACGCGAACCATTTTTCCTCGATTGTTGCGCTGGGTGGCCATTTGCTTGTCTATGGTTTTTAGTTTTTCTTTTAAAAGAGAGATTCTGTCGCGGATAATTCTTCGGTCGGTTTCGATTTCTCTTTCTCCGGGACCACGCATTCCCACTCCACCTCTTTGTCTTTCCAAGTGAGTCCACATTCCGGTTAATCGGGGGAGAATGTACTCATATTGAGCCAATTCCACCTGCGTTCTGGCATAAGATGTTTGGGCGCGCTGAGCAAAAATATCGAGAATAAGATTGGTGCGATCGAGGATTTTTACCTTCATCATTTTTTCGAGATTTCGCTGCTGTGAAGGCGATAATTCGTCATCGAAAATTACAGTGTCTATTTTATGCGTTTGAACAAAATCTTTTATTTCTTCGGCTTTTCCTGTTCCTACAAATGTTTTGGCATCCGGCTGCCACATTTTTTGTACAAATTTTTCTTCTACTTCGGCGCCGGCGGTGAAAGCCAAAAATTCCAGTTCTTCTAAATATTCTTTTAGTTTATCTTCGTCTTGATTTTTTGTTATAAGCCCTACTAAAACGGCTTTTTCATAAGAATGTTCGCTCTTTTCTATCATTAAATCTTTTCTGTCTTTATTATTTATTGGTACAAAATAACTGTTTTATAAAACACAAAGCAATGGAATTTCTCTATATTTAAAAGGGACAATATTTTATTTGTTGTAAATTTAGGTTCTTTAAAATATTATCGTGTTTGAATTTAAAAATTCTATTTCGGCATTAAAAAATTATCTTTCCCGGCATTTTTCTTTAGAATATTTAGCCCGGGAAAAAGAAGGAAATCTGTGTTATGCAGAAGCTCACGAAGAAATGAGACCTGAATTCAGATTGGTTTTTACCCAACTTGATTTAGAAAAATATTTAGAGCATATTGCTGCTTTCGTTTCACAAGAAAATAATGCTCATTTATTTCTATTAGATGAAAACCTGAACCTCTATTTACCCAAAACAGAAGAGGTTTTTTGGCAAGTGGCCTCTGGTGATTAAGTACTTTTATCGTTCTTCTTGTTTTTTACAATCTAAATGTGAGAGGCAGGCGCACAAATGTTCTCATCGGTATTCCGTGTATTTTACTTGGCGTCCATCCTTTTCTGGGTACTGCTCTTTTTATCATATCATCAAGCTCCGGATTTTCTGTTCCTTCTTGTAAATCAACATCTTTTATTCTTCCATCTGTGTCGATAATAAAAGTAATGATCACGCTTCCCCCGCGTGTGATTTTAAATCTGGAAAATTCCATCCCTCCATACAAATCTTTTATCATTTTCTCTCTTCCTCCTTTGTAGGAATAATCCGTAAAATAATCGGAAAGCTGGTAGCCTTCTTTATAGTTTTCGAACAAATCATCCGGATAAATATAAGTTGAGGAAACTGCTGCCACTTCTTTACCATCAATTTTTGCCGGCTTCCAATTTTTTAAATATTTAAAACTTTCTCGTATTAAATCATAAGCACAGCGATTCTTTTCGATAGCCGAAGTTGCCGTGTCTTTTACAAACTTTATGGTTCCCCCCGGATAAACAATGTATTTTACCGAATAAAGTTCCTGCTTGTTTTCGCATGGTTTTAGCTTTTTATCCATAAAAATATCATGTAAATCTTTGTATAGACCTGCTTTTCCGTTTATATAATCTTCCTGACCCTTGGGATAATTGTTATAAATTATATCGTCGGCAGCATTTTGTGCCAAAGCAAACGAGAAAAAGAAAATGCTAAAAAGAGTGTAAAAAGCTTTCATTTTTTGTGTTTTTAAAACTATTTCACACTAAAAGTAATATTTATTTCTTAAAAACAAAAATGCTCTTTTTGTAAATACCTCAAAAACAAAGGGATAAAAAATGTTTTTTACAACACTTCTATCTGCTTTTCCAATAAATCTTCAAAAGTGTCTCGGCGGCGAATTAAATGGGCTTTTCCATCCATTACCATAACTTCTGCGGGTTTCAGGCGGCTGTTGAAATTCGAGCTCATTTCGAAACCATAAGCGCCGGCATTTCTAAAAGCAAGAATATCGCCTTCCCGAACTTCATTAATTTTTCTGTCCCAAGCAAAAGTGTCGGTTTCACAAATATTTCCCACAACGGTATAAATACGTTCTTTTCCTCGTGGATTGGAAATATTGTCTATCCGGTGATAGGCTTCATAAAACATGGGACGAATCAAATGATTGAAACCTGAATTAACGCCCACAAAAACCGTTGCTGTGGTTTGTTTGATGACATTGGCGCGCACCAAAAAATGTCCCGATTCGCTTACAATGTATTTTCCCGGTTCAAACCAAAGTTCGAAATCTTTTCCGGTTTCTTTTTTAAAGGCATTTACCGCTTTTAATACTTTTTTTCCGAGCATTTTTACATCGGTCTCCAATTCGCCTTGTTTGTAAGCGACTTTAAAACCACTTCCCATATCTATATATTTTAAATCGGGGAAATTTTCCATCATTTCGAACATAATATCCAAACCTTGAATAAATACGTCGATATCTTTTATCTCGCTTCCGGTATGCATGTGAAGCCCTTCTACTTTTATTCCCGTAGATTTTATAATTCTTTGAATATGACGCATTTGGTGGATGGATATTCCAAATTTGCTATCGATATGTCCGGTAGAAATGTTATAATTTCCGCCGGCAAAAATATGAGGATTGATTCGGATAAAAACAGGATATTGGTTTGCATATTTGTTTCCGAATTGCTCCAAAATGGAAATGTTGTCGATATTGATGTGAACGCCCAATTCCATTGCTTCTTCTATTTCCGTAAAATCCACACAATTGGGGGTGAACAGAATTTTGGAAGGTTCGAAACCCGCTTTTAAACCTAATTTCACTTCGTAAATGGAAACGCAATCTATATTGGCTCCCAAACTTTGAATGAATTTTAAAATATTGATGTTGGTCAATGCTTTAGCTGCGTAAAAAAATCTCGTTTTCTGGTCGAAAGACGAAATTAATTTTTGGTATTGAACTGCTATTTTTTCAGTATCGTAAACGTAAACCGGAGTTCCAAATTCTTGTGCAATCCCCAGTAATACTTCGTTTTTCATTGTTTTTTTATTTCTTGGGAAGTTCTCTTATTTCGTAATTTTTTTTAAGGAGCAAAGATAATTTTAATTCGTTGTAAATTCCCTTATCTGCTTTCTTAATTTTTGTTTTCAGCTTGTTTATTTTCTCTAAGGAAGCTATTTGGTGATAAAATTTATAAAAACCAAAAGCATCTATTTTCCCGTTTTGAAGAACAATAAAGGATTTTTCTCCTTTCGTTCTTCCGGAAGAAATCCATAGTTGGTTGCGATTTTCCATCGAAAGAAATTTTTTTAAATTTTCCGGATGGTTTTTAAATTCCTCGTTTTCGCAGATTATTTTTAAAGCGTGCAGCCCTTGTAATTTTGATTTAAATCTTAAAAGCGGCTCTTCATTTTTGGTTGATTTTTCTACGATATATTTCCCTTCTTTATAATAAAGTCCTTGTGAAAGGTTTTCCCTTGCCGCTTTGGAAGTTTGTAGCAGAATAAGTTTTGCTATCAGTGGCGTTCCGGTATATTCAAATTCTATTTGTGCGGTTTCTGTGCAAATTTTCCGGAAACTCTTTTTATTAGAAGATAGCATTTTCTTTGCCGTTTGGTTAATATCTTCGGCATAAATCCTATAAATAATCTTTCCCTCTTCGTTTTGAAAATAAACAATTCCGCTTTTTGCGGGTAAAAATTCCGTTAGTTTTACAATTTTCTGCTGAATATTTGCCGGCTGATTTTCTTGTTTTAGACTCTGTATAACTTCTTTGTCTTTATCCTTGGAAAGGAGAATTTTCAACAATTCTACGGTTGCTCTGGCATCTCCCGAAGCTCGGTGTCTGTCGGCAATCGGAATGCCCAAAGATTTACACAATTTTCCCAGCGAATAGCTGCTTTCTCCGGGAATTAATTTTTTTGCCAAATCTATCGTGTCGAGTGTGGGTTTGATAAAATCGTATCCCAATTTTTGAAAAGACTGGCGAATCATTCGATAATCGAATTTTATATTGTGCCCCACCAAAGTTGCATTTTCGGTAATTTCCACCACTCTTCGTGCCAATTCATGAAATTTCGGAGCGGTTTTCACCATTTTATCCGTAATTCCGGTTAATTTTTGAACAAAAGGTGTAATCGGTTCTTCGGGATGAACCAATGATATAAACTGATCTACCACTTCGTGTCCATCGAAACGATAAATGGCTATTTCCGTAATACATTCTTTACGGTACGCTCCTCCATTTCCTTCAATATCTACAATTGCGTACAAAAATTATATTTTTAAAAGTAAAGATTAAAAGTGATTTTATTTGCGTTTCATGTTGATAAACAGTTCGTTGCCGTCGCGCGGACCGATGCTGTTATAACACAGCTCCATTTTTTCTATCTCAAAAAAGGGCTGAAAAAAGTCGATATATTCTTCTTCCGAACCGCCAAAAGGAGGACCTTCGGTTTTAAATTCCACATCGAACAGAACTCCAATTAACCTTCCGTTTTCTTTTAACAAATTGTACATTTTTTTAGCATATTCTTCCCGAAGCTGAGGATTTAAAGCACAGAAAAAAGTTTGTTCTATAATTAAATCGTATGCTCCTTTCAGATTAAAAAAATCGTCGTGGATGAGTGTTATTTCTGAGTTGTTTTTAAACTTTTCATTCAGTAAATCCACCGCCACTTGGGATATATCGACCAAAGTAATGTGGGTAAAACCCTGCTTCAACAAAAACTCTGCTTCGTGTGCATTTCCACATCCGGGAATTAATATTTCTGCTTCTTTTTCAGGATAGTTTTCCATAAAGTGGGTAATCGGTGGCGTGGCATAACCTACATCCCAACCTATTTTCTTATCCATCCACCGCTGATTCCAAAAATCTTCGTTCCAATTCATTTTCTGATGCCTCCTTAAGATTGTTTTTTTTAAATCGGTAAGGTTTGGGCAAGTTTGGTTTCTTTTATTTTACCATAACCTCCGTCTATTTCGCTAAAGTTTCTGTATCCCCGCGCCTGAAGAATGCTTGCTGCAATCATGCTGCGGTAACCGCCTGCACAATGAATAAAGAAATGCTCCTCCGGATTTAACTGGTTTATCCATTGGTTTATTTCATCCAAAGTATAAAATTTGGCTCCCTGCACATGACCACTATTAAATTCTCCTTCCTTGCGCACATCCACCACAACGGATTCGGGAGTATATGCTTCTTCGAATTCTTTAGCGGAAATTCTGTTTACCTGATCTTGCTCTTTTCCTGCTTTTTGCCATTCTGCAAAACCACCTTTCAGATAGCCCAAAACATGATCGAATCCCACTCTGCTTAAACGTGTAATGGTTTCTTCTTCCGCACCGTTATCGGTTACCAATAAAAGAGGCTGGTTTACATCTACAATCATGGCGCCCACCCAAGGAGCAAAACTTCCTTTTAATCCTATATTAATAGATTGTGGAATAAAGCCTTTTGAAAAATCTCCGGCAGAACGGGTGTCTAAAATAAGAGCTTCGGTATTGTTGGCCAACTCTTCAAATTCTTCTACAGAAAGAGGATTCAAGCCGGTTTTAAGAACCTCATCAAAACTTTGATAGCCCTTTTTGTTCATGGCTACATTCATGGCGAAATATCCCGGAGGTAAAGAAAGTCCATCTGTAACCGCTTTTACAAAAGCTTCTTTGTCGGGTTGGTTGAGGGCATAATTGGTTTTCTTCTGATTGCCCAATGTGTCCACGGTTTCTTTTTGCATGTTTTTACCACAAGCACTTCCTGCGCCGTGTGCAGGATAAACCGTAATCGTATCGGGCAGTGGCATAATTTTATTCATAAGGCTGTCGTACAACATGCCGGCCAAATCTTCTTGGGTAATCTCATTTCCTTTTTGGGCTAAATCGGGGCGACCTACATCTCCTAAAAACAAAGTGTCTCCGGAAAATATTGCTTCTTGTTCTCCTTCTTCGTTTATCAGCAGATAAGTGGTGCTTTCCAAAGTGTGCCCGGGTGTATGCAGAGCTTTTATTTTTGCTTTTCCTATTTCGAAAATTTTACCGTCTGTTGCTTCTATAATTTCAAAATCGGGTTGGGCACCTTCGCCATAAACAATGGGAGCGCCTGTTTTTTTACTTAAATCTAAATGTCCCGAAACAAAATCTGCATGAAAATGCGTTTCGAAAATATATTTAAGCTGGGCTCCTTCTTGTTGAAGTTTATCCAAATAAGGTTGAACTTCTCGCAACGGATCTATAATGGCTGCTTCGCCTTCGGATTCTATATAATAAGCACCTTGTGCTAAACATCCTGTGTATATTTGTTCTACTTTCATAATATTCTTTTTCGTAATTCTGTTTGTAAATTTACAAAAACTCTTAGGAATGGGCGATATACTTTTTTAAGAGTTGTTTTATGGTTTTCTCAAACTTCTTTGCAAGATTTAACTTTCTGTAAAAAAAGAAGTCTTACCAAAAGTTTTTATATGTTTTGTAACATTTTAAAAAAAACTATAACTAATTGAGTAGTTTTATATTTTATACATCTTTATGAAAAAACTTTTTTCCTTACTTTTCTCTGTAGCAACCTTATGGTTTTATGCACAGAAAACCATTTCCGGAACTGTTACCGACCAAGACGGAAACCCCATAGCAAGCGCCAGTGTAACGATTGAAAACCCCGAAAATTCGGTAATTATTTCCTATGGAATTACAAATTCCAAGGGAGGGTACAGCGTTCCCTTTACCACAAATTTGGAAAATGTAAGGGTAAAAGTAAAGGCTTTTAACCAAAAATCCATATCCGAAACCGTTAGCAATAAAGATCAGACTTTAGACTTTAAACTCGATTCGGATGTTACCGAAATAAAAGAAGTGGTGCTGAAAACCAAATTGATCACCAAAAGAGGAGATACTATAACTTACGATCTGAAGGCTTTTGCCAATAAAAACGATCGGGTTCTGGCTGATGTTTTGAATAAAACTCCCGGATTTCAAGTAAACGACGACGGAACTATTCTGTACCAAGGAGAACCTCTAAATAAATTTTATGTGAATGGAAAAGACTTAATGGAAGGAGGCTATGGAACCATTAACAATTCGCTCCCTTTGGATGCCATTGCCAGCGTAGATGTAATGGAAAACCACCAACCGGTAAAGATATTACAAGACAAAGTTCCCAGTGAACAAGCCGCAATAAACATAAAATTGAAAAAATCGGTTACGATGACTGGTCGTGGGGAAGTGGGCGTAGGAGCCTCTCCTTTTTTGTGGAATGTAAAGCTAACTCCTATGGTTTTTACCGATAAAATTCAATGGCTTTTCAACTATAAAACCAATAATAGCGGAGAATCTGTGGAAAGAGAAGGTAATATTTTGGCTTTCGGAAATTCTTATGAAGGCTTTCGGAGAAACTCCGCCCAGAATGGTTGGTTGGGTGTGGAGAATGCTTCTACGCCAGGCATTCCTGAAAAAAGATATCTTTTAAACAGGGTTCATTATCTTTCGGGAAATATTTTAACCAATCTCGACGAAAATAAAGAATGGGAATTTAAAGCCAATGCCAGCTATACAAACAACGATATAGAAAGAGAATCTTTTGAAGAATCGCAATATATTCCTCCTTTTAACGATGGAGCCAAAATCACCAAATTGGTTCGCAATAAATTTTATACCGATAAACTGAAAGGTGAAGTGATTTTTACAAAAAATGCTAAAAAGGGGTTCTTTAAAAACACAACCTCTTTTACACAATTCTGGAATGGAGACAGAGGAAATGTAGAAAGATTTATCAACGATGTAACCGACAATGACAATACCGCTCGCGAGCGTTTACAATCACCCACTTCCAGTTTCCAAAACTCGCTGAGTGCTATTATTCCATGGAAAGAAAAACTGATAAATGTTCAATCTTTTATCAATTACCAAAACGACTCACAAACGCTTTTTGTGGATCCTTTTTCTTATACCCACCGTGAAAACGAAATCATTTTTACAGACCCTTTAACGCGGTATGCCGAGCAAAATTTAGGCATGAAAACCTTCGAGACGATTGAGAATTTAAACATGAGTTTTTCTGCCGGAAAATGGACCTTTACTCCGGAAGTGGGGATAAACTACGTTTCCAATCATTTAACTTCCGATCTCTTCGGAACCAATGATAGCGGAGTTTCGGAACATCCCGGAAGCGAGTTTCAAAATGATTTAACCTTTTCAAAAACCGCACCTTATGCTTCTGCGCGAATCAATTATAAAGGAACCAACTTTACATTATATGCAACTGTTCCTTTCCGCTTCAACAGCATTAAAGCAGAAGATCCGGGATTGGGAAGAGAGGTGGATTTGCATTTAAACAAAACCACCATAGAACCTAATTTCTATGCCCAATACGAATTTGCTTCTTTCTGGAAAGCTTCTGCCAACGGATCTTACAGTAATAGTTTTGGAACCATTAGCAGTTTATATGCCGGAGCTATTTTACTAAGCCCGACTAACCTAAACCGCCCTTATTCTGATGGTGTTTTGGCACAATCCCAGTCCCGAAACGGAGGTCTTCGATTAGAATATAGAAATCCTTTAAATAATTTATTCTTCAATATTAGAGGAAATGTAGGAAGCACCTCCAATAATTTGATGCCGAATACTTTTTTAGACAACGGGAAAACAACTGCGGGGTATATTGTAAGAGACAATGATATCAACTCCAATTCCCAAGGAGTAGAAGTTGGAAAATACTTCCCGAGTTTCAAAACCAATGCTTCGGTAGGCTTCGGCAATAACAATTCCAAGTCGCTGAGCATGAACAACAGCATTATCCAAAGAACAAAAGGCAACAACCAAAGTTTGTCCTTTAAATTTAACAATGCTTTCTTCGATTGGGTAAGTTTAGATTACAACTTCTCTTTCGGCTGGGGTAAAAATATTTACACCTATTTGGGAAGCGACTTAGAAAGTAAAAACAGTAGTTTCTCGCACAATTTAAACCTTATTTTCTATCCTATAGAAAACCATTCCATCGGTTTAAATTGGGATCAAAGCAACTACAAACAAGGAGATCAGAAATTCGAAAATCCTTTTTACGATTTAACTTACCAATATACTTGGGCAAAACGCAAAATAGATTTCGAGTTAAAATGGCTGAATATCGCGAATACCAAAGTGTACGAAACCATTGGAAACAGCTCTGTGGGAACCACTTACAGCAGAATGTATATCCGCCCGAGCCAAGTGATGCTTTCGGTAAAATTCAATTTTTAATCTTGATATAAATATTTTCTTGTAAAAAATGAATGTTTTTTTATCTTTGCTGAGTGCAAAAAGCTGAATATTAACTTTGTAAAAAGCATTTAAAAACATCCATGAAAGGGATTTTAAAAATCTATCATCCTGAAGAATCCATCAAATACAATATCAAGCGTAGCTATTGCAAAGCGATTTACCGCAATAGCGAGAATTTTTTGGAAATAGAAATTATTACGGATGACGATTTCGATCACATTGAAGACGATTCACTACAATACAGTTTTCCGCAACTTTCGTTGAGCATTTCCGAATTTCCCATTCCCGGCAAAGAGTTGGATGGAAAAGTTTATCTCGTAAACGATACCGAGGAAGAAGTTTACTGCAATGTAGATTTATTTAATGAAGATGAAGCTTTTATCTACGAAAACAAATTAGAGTTTAGCAAAGACAAAGAGGGAAATTTGCAAGTGTTGTGGTCCGGAGAAATCGACGATTTTTTCACCAACTCCGATGAGGTTCTTCCTTTTAAATTAAAATGCAACTTTAAAGAAGATCCTATCGATATTGAGGAATAAACCCAAATCGGTAGGCTAAAAAAGGAAAATATTCCGAAATTGTGAAGTATTAAAAATATTTCGCCTTTTCATACGTTTAAACAATAGAATTTATTTAAATAACATCATGTTTTTAACAGGGGTTTCACATCTATTATTCACGCACTTGGCAGCAGCGCAAGGAGCCGTAGAAGAGTTTTCGTTTTGGCGCATCATGTTTCATGGAAATATATTTGCCAACATTGTAATGGTTACCGTTTTGGGGCTTGGAGTATTTTCCGTTTACCTCTTTTTCGAAAGATGGTTTTACCTCAAGAGAATGAACTCCCAAACCGATCCCGTATTAATGCGAAATATAGAAGACTTCCTTAAAGAAAATCGGGTAGATGCCGCAATTGAATATTGCCAAAGACAAGACTCTCCGGAATCCCGAATGTTAGAAAAAGGAATCTCCAGAATCGGGCGCCCCATAGCCGATATCAACGGAGCAATGGAAAGCCAGGCGCAAATAGAAATTTCCAATATGGAGAAAAATCTAAACCTCCTTGCCGCTGTTCCTAGCATTGCCCCTATGCTCGGGCTTTTAGGAACTGTAATCGGGTTGATCATTGCTTTTTTCAGCTTGTCTCAAGCTCAGGGATCTTTTTCTCCCAAAATATTATCCGAAGGAATTTATACCGCTTTAGGGCAAACTGCCGTGGGACTTGCTGTGGCTGTTCCGGCTAATTTTTTCTACAATCTTCTTTTAACCAAAATAGATAAGGTGGTTTTAAAACTTCAGGATCACTCCGGAGAATTTCTGGATTTAATCAATAAACCTTTATAAGCCTCTCCGATTATGAAAATCCAAAGAAGAAATAAAGCAAAACCGGAGTTTACACTCGCTCCAATGGTAGATGTTATCCTGCTGTTGCTCATCTTCTTTATGCTTACCTCTACCGCCGCCAACCAAAGTTCTATTGACGTCAATCTGCCCAAAGCAGAAACCGACGATACCAACCAAGCGCCCAGTCCGCTGGCAGTAACCATAAAATCGGACGGCACTTTTTATGTAGACGAAAAACCAACTCCTACACAAGAATTAGAACAAAATATTGTAGCGATGGTGGAAAATTCGGGAAGTCCATTTTTCACTATCCGAGCGGATGAAAACAGCTTGCACAAAGATGTGGTTCATGTAATGGAAATTGCTGAAAAACACCACTATAATATCGCCATTGCTACCATAAAGGAATAATTATTGCATACAAAAAATCATGAATTCCTATTATTCGCTTTCCGGTGAACGCCAAGACAAAATAAAAAGCGCCGTGATTACGGGAATTATTTGGTCTTGTATTCTGCTGTTCGTTTTTCTTTATACCGTAAAAGAATATGTTCCAAAAGAAAAAGAGGTGATGACCACCATGTTAATTAATTTTGGCGATGGCAGAAACGGACAAGGAGCAGAAGAGCCCGCCTCACAGGAGGGTAGCTTAGCTGCCCGAATGAGTGAAGAAGAAAACACAAACTCTTTGGCCACCACAAAAGCGGAAACCGTAGAATTAGCAGCAAAAAAAGAAAGCAATAATGCAGAAAAAACGCTTACCGGAAGAAACGATAAAATATCCGTTCCCCAAGGTAAAGAAACCACTAAAAATACAACCTCAACCCGTAATGCGGCTACTTCTTCCGGAACCAAAAGTAGTGCTGCAAACGCCAATTCCAGCACTGGAAGCGGCGATGGCAGAGGAACCTCAGCCGTTGGGAATTTAATAAGTGGGCGGGGAAATAAAACCGGCGGACAAGGAACTGGCTCCGGCGTTGGAAACGACGGAGATCCTTTGGGAGGAAGCGGCTACGGAAACAGCCGAATAGGAGTGGATCGGCAGCTTATTTCTTTTATCCCCGGCACCATGGGGCGCGGAGGAAGTCAGCCCTCTCATAAATGTACCGCTTCGGGAACCATTAACCTTTCTTATACCGTAGATCCGGCAGGAAATGTTACTTCTGTAAGTAGAAGCAGCGGCGCTTCCGATCCCTGCATTGTTTCCACCTCTTCGCAATGGGTAAAAACCTATGTAAAAGCACAACGCGCCGGATTTTCATCGACTGGAGTTTATAAAATTACTTTTTAATTGAAGCTGAAATGACAGAACATGAATATCAAGAAGCCCTTGAATGGCTTTTTGTACAAATCCCCAATTATCAAATCGATGGTAAAAGAGCCTACAAACCCGGATTGGACAATATTAAAAATCTGTGTTCCTTTTTTGGCAACCCTCAGGAGGGTTTAAAAATGATTCATGTAGGAGGCACTAACGGAAAAGGTTCTGTTACCAATATGTTGGCTTCCGTTCTGCAAGAAGAAGGCTACAAAGTGGGGCTTTACAATTCTCCGCATTTGGTGGATTTTAGCGAAAGGATAAAAGTAAATGGCAAGAATGCCGATAAAGATTTTATCTTTCGGTTTATTCAAAAATTGAAAAAAGAACTTCCCGAATATATCCGCCCATCGTTTTTTGAATTTACCACCATAATGGCTTTTCAGTATTTTAAAGAACAAAATGTCGATTTCGCTTTAATTGAAGTCGGTTTAGGTGGTCGGTTGGATTCTACCAATATTATAAATCCTTTGCTTACGGCCATTACAAATGTTTCTTTCGACCACATGAATATTTTGGGAAACACGCTCGCTCAAATCGCTACCGAAAAAGCCGGAATTATAAAACACAATGTGCCCATCGTTACCGGCGAGGAAAATCCCGAAATTAAAAAGATTTTTCAGGAAAAAGCCCTCAGCGTTGGAGCTTCGTGGAAAGATGCCACTTCCATTTCTTCTGAATTAAAATCCGATTTGGAAGGAAATTATCAAAAAAACAACATTAAGGTGGTAGTGGCTTTGGTAGAAGAACTCAACAAAATGGGAGGGAATATTTCTCAAAATTCTCTGAAAACAGGTTTGCTCAACGTTCAGAAAAACACCAACTTCATAGGTCGGTGGACGGTTCTTTCCCGCTCTCCGCTAACCATTTGCGATACCGGACACAACCATGCGGGATTGGAAAAAACCTTTGCGCAATTAAAAGAATATCCGCAGCACAAACATATTGTTTTGGGATTTGTAAAAGACAAAAAAATTGAAGACGTTGTGCCTTTTTTACCCAAAAACGAAAACTTTTATTTTGTAAAACCCAACATTCATCGGGGGCGATCGCCCAAAGATTATGAAGATTTATTAAAAAAAGAAAATTTAAACTATCTTCTTTTCGAAAGCGTAGAAGGCGGTATAGCCGAAGCTAAAGAGAATTGTAAGCCCAACGAAATGATTTTTGTTGGAGGAAGTAATTTTGTGGTTGGAGATTTTTTAAAAATGTTTTTGCACAAATAAAAATTGGTTGTATATTTGCCAAACCAAAAATAAAGGGTTCTTAGCTCAGTTGGTTCAGAGCATCTGGTTTACACCCAGAGGGTCGGGGGTTCGAATCCCTCAGGACCCACAAAAAAAGCTTCAGATTTTTTCTGGAGCTTTTTTTATTTCTCTTTTTTTCGAGTTGTTTTTCTTCCCTTCACAACAATAAAAACACCAATTATGCTTTCTATGGTTTGTTCTTCTGATTTTTTAATGCAAAGCTCATATTGCTCAAGAAGTTCTTTTGATATTTAATTTGATAAATTCTCGGGGAGAAAGCCCATTTATTTCTTTAAACAACCGAGTAAAGCTTTGGCGAGACCCCATACCACATTCCTGCGATAAGGCTTCAACTGTATAGGTGAGATATTTGTGATTCTCGAACATTTTTTTTGTCATATAGTTTACTCGAAGTTCATTAAGATATTGGTTGAAATTCTTTCCTTTATATGTGTTGATTATTTTGGACAGATAAGTAGTATTGGTAGAAAAATCATAAGACAATTCCTTTATGGTCAATCCTTTTTCAAGGAATTTTGTTCCAAGTTCAAAATCGTGTAATTTATCCAAAAGTCTCTTTTCTTCTAAAGTAAGAGTGGAAGGATTAGTGGAGTTTTCGGAAAAAGAAAAATTGGATTCTTGAGTTTTTTCTTGTTCCAAACGCAATTGTAGTTTTGCGAATTTTTCCTTTATAGATTTGTATTTCTTTCTCTTATCCTGAAGAATCAATAGCAGAACCATTACAATTAGCAAAAACCCACAGCCTATTAAGCTATAATAAAAAACTCTCTTTTTTTCCAATTGTTTTTGCCGATCCAATAACACTTGCGTATCGTAGCCTTTGGATATGTGCAAAGACAAATATTTGAAATCATTGTTGAATATTTCATCTGCTTTTAACAATTCTTTCGTGTAGAACAATTCTTTTTGAGTTTCCCCTTTTGTGCGATAATGGTCTATCATAAATTCATAACCTTCCCTTTGCTCAGGCAGAATGAACCCCTCTTTTCTAAAAATGGAATCTATTTTTAAAAAATAAGGAAGTGCCGGTTTTCCAAGTTTTTGCGACGCCTTTCCCATATAAAAATAACTAACAGAGGCCGCGGAAAAATCATCTTCAAAATAAGGAAGCGCCTTGTTCAATTCTTCAATGGATTTTCGATTATTCGATTTTTTATAGTCAAGAATTCCTTTTATTTTCTGAAAATAAGCCCTTTCCAAATCAAAAGCAGAAGAAGTGGGTGTCCGTTCATTGGCCTCCTTAACGAGAGAATCCACTAAAGTCAACTCTCCTAAAGCTAAATAGCTAATAGCTTTTTGATGGAGGGTGTTTAAATATCCCTTTTGATTATTAAAAATAATATTGGGGTTCTTATTTATGAGTATTTGTTTCCCAAAATAATCTTGTGTCTCATCGAATAGATCTAAAGCATCCTGATAATGCCCCAAATAATTTTTTACAACCCCCATATGATAAATAATCCTATTTTTTAGGAATGGATCTTCGGTTTGCTTTGAATATTCAAAAGCTTTTAAATACTCGTCTAATGCAGGCTGGTACTTTCTAAAAAAGAAGTAATAAATAATCCCTTTTCCGAGATAAGCCCGACTAATGATTCCATCATTCTTAGATTGTAAGGCATAGCGAACACTTTGTTCGGCATATTTTAATTTTTGTTCTCTATTTTCTTCAAAAAACACCAAATACTGGTATCCCACCAATATTTCGTTATAATTATTTTCTTTTTTTGCTTTTTGCAAATAGGCCTTCACCAATGGAATACCTGTTTTATCATTTTCCGATTTGTCAATAAACGCCCTCTTTAACCGGCTATATTCATCGACTTGTTTAGAAGATTGTGCATACATGATTGGTGTTTGCATCAAAAAAAAGAAGAGGCAAAGACAAAATCTAAAACTTAGCGGCATAATTATCGAGTTGTTTTCGCTTCAATATACTAAATAATTCAGAAAAAATATAGTTTTTCTTCCATCGACCAATATTTGATAATCAGCTCATAACCTGAAATATACAACCAATAACTTTCTGCTCTGGTATTAAAATTTATGATTTACACCCGATTATTTATGATCTGCACCCATATGTTCTTGCAGGTCTCCCCTCTTCATTCTTAGATTAGCATAACATCATTTATGAATTAATAGCAACGATTAAAAATGAAAATTACATACAAGAAACGAATCCGCTCCCATAAAGAGCTCTCATCACACAAACCTGTAGTGTACAATGCAAAAAAATGAAAATTTTATAAAATAAAAGCAAAATTATTATTAACTTCAAAGGAACTTTTAATCAAAAAAACAGGGTTTTAAATCTAATCCAAATGAAAAAAACAGGCTTAAATATCGTTCTGCTTCTTTTCTTCCAAAACGTCTTATGTCAAAATTATGTCTTGGAATATACTTTAAAATACCGAACGGATTCCACACAAACTTCCTTTCAGCAGGACAATTATTATTTGATTTTTGATAATGAAAACAAGAAAACCAAGTTTTTTAACGCCGCCTTTTTAAAACAAGATTCCCTGAACCAAGGCAAACCAAGCAATGAGAAAAATAATGTTTTACCGGATTTTCCCATTAAAATAACCCATGATTTAAACACAAACACTTTTATCCATTATACCAGTGTCGGCATCGATAATTATCAATATCCTACCACCGACCAAGTGAATTGGAAAATAACGGATTCCATAAAGGAGGTTTCGGGATTTACATCGCAACTTGCTTTGGCGGATTTTAAAGGCAGAAAATGGAACGCCTTTTTTACCAATGATATTCCTCTTCCTATCGGACCGTACACGTTTTATGGTTTGCCGGGGTTGATTACCCAAATTTCTGATACAACTCAATCTTATATTTTTCAATTGACCGGTGTGAAAAAAGTGAAGCACGCCCCTAATACAGAAGAATTTTTAGAAACTCCTTTAGGCTTTATCAATCCCATTAAAATCTCTTCTGAAGGCTTGAAGAAAATTTTAAAAGATCGATACAAAGATCCTTATCGGGATTTTCGTGATCCTAATTTCCAAAGTCCTTTTACCTCCGCCGATCTGGTGAGGATGACCAAAGAAAGACAGAAAGAAATTCGGCAGAACAACAATCCTATAGAACTAAGCGAAGCCATACATTATGATGAACTATAATATTTAAAAAATGCATCGATATATCCTTTTACTTTTACTGTTGATTTCCCTTTCTTTTAGGGCGCAGACCAATCGATTTATTTACGAATTCAATTCTCGGGCAGATTCTTTAAACCCTGCAAAATCTATGGAATATATGGTTTTGGATATTGACTCTGAATATGCCAAATTTTATCCTTATTCATTTTTAGAAACAGATTCTTTAAATACCCAAAATCCCAAAGAGCATTTGTCCATGCGATTACCCGATGGCAAGCAATTGATGTTGAAACGCAAAATAGAATCTGCCTCCAACACCAATTATGTTTTTGCCGGAGGAAATTATTTTAGCTACAAAACCACGGATTTACCCGATTGGAGGCTTTTAGAGGAAGTAAAAGAAGAAAACGGATTTACGCTTCAAAAAGCAATCGCTTCTTTTGGTGGCAGGAAATGGGAAGCTTGGTTTGCCCCATCGATTAATATAAAAGAAGGGCCTTTTAAATTTATTGGTTTGCCGGGACTTGTTTTTGAAGTTCGGGATGATCATGATAATTTCCATTTTAAATTGGTGAAAAACATTCACCTTGCCGAGACCTTTGATTCTTCTCTTATATTGGAAACCAACTTTGGAAAGGCTGCCATTCCGGTTAGTTTAAAGCAATATCAAAAAACGCTCATTAACGCTTACCATAATTTATATCAGAATTTTAAGGAACAAAAAGAAGGAAGCTGGTACATTAACACAAATGATGGAAAAAGAATAGATAAAGTCTCCGAATTGAACCAACTGATACGCGAAGAACAAATTAGAATAAAGCGAAATTACAATCCCATAGAACTCGATAAAGCGGTGGAATACAAATGATTTGTAGAAATAAATCCAAATGATGAAAAGTTTAAAAAAGATTTCAAAAGATTGGCGGGGGAATTCTTTATACAGAAACATGTTAAAGAGAATTCTTTTTGTTCTATTGCCGGCTCTTTGCTTCGGGCAAAAGCAACAATTTATTTATCAATACGATAAAGTAGGAGCAGAAGAAAACTCCAAAGAATTAATGCTTTTAGATGTTTATCCCGATAGATCCTACTATTATTCTTACGCTGAATATCAAGAAGATTCTCTTTTGCAAGCGTCGAAAAAGAACTATCCGGCAGAAGTGGGTGCAATTTCCACTTTTATGAAGGATTTTGTGCAGAAAGAAAAAGAACCCGAGCAAGTTTTTCTCTATACAAAAGTTGAAAATGATTATTACAAAATAAAAGACAACCGAAAAATTCAATGGAAAACACAAGATTCCCTCGGAAATTTACTGGGATTTAAAACGCAAAAAGCTGTAGCCGATTTTGCAGGGCGGAAGTGGGTTGCGTGGTTTACCACAGATATTCCTATTTCGGACGGACCTTATAAGTTTTGGGGATTACCCGGGCTCATATTGAAAATAGAAGATACAGAAAAACTGCACCATATAGAATTGGTGGGCATAAAGAATGATTTTCAGGAATTTCGACTTCCAAAGCAGCGTTATATTTCCATTTCGGAGGCGAAATACCGTGATTTGCTCAAGAAATACACCGATAATCCTTTTTGGTCTCTTCAACAAAAAGGTGTTGATGTAAACCAAATTAACAAAGTATTTGTTGATGGTAAACAAGTAGATACCCAAGAATTTTTAAAAAAGGGTAAAATAGGTTATAAAATTCCCGAAAATCCGTTGGAACTGGAATAATAAAATCAAATTCTACATTTGTAGAATTATTGTTACCTTTATATTCTAAAAACACTTATTATGAAAAAAATGGTTTCTTTCTTTCTGTTGCTACAAATCGTTCTCTGCTCTGCACAAGTATACCGATTTTTGTATCGCATGGAGTATAAACTAGATTCTACTGATACCAACAGGTTTCACCGAACAACAGCATTGGAAGTAGATTCGAAAAACTCGAGTTTCTTCGATTTCGACAACTATAAAACAGACTCCATCAATAGAACTTCCAGCTCACGCATGATCAGTGAAAATATCTTGGATTACGAAGTAAGTAGAAAAATGAATCAGCCATATCACAAAAACTATGTCCATGTCTCGGGAAATAATTTCGTTTATCCTTCCGTGGATTCCATTTCGTGGACTCTAAGTAATGAAACCAAATTTATTGATTCGATTGCTGTACAAAAAGCCATCACAAAGTTTGGTGGTCGTCGCTGGATTGCATGGTTCGCTAAAGAGATTCCCATTTTCGAAGGTCCATATAAATTCAGGGGATTACCGGGATTGATTATGGAAATATATGATGATAAAAATAATTTCCTTTTTGAAATGGTGAAAAATTATACAATAGCCAACCGCCAGAAAGCATGGACACCTGAAAACATTTATAACAGGAAGACCATTCCTATCAGTTTTAACAAATATCAAGAACTAAAATTAAACGACTACAACAATCCTTTTGCAGATATTAGGGCAAAAATGGAGGCCGGAGTAAATTATACACTGACTGCGTTCGGAAGACAAATAAAAAACCCTCAGCAGCTCAATGAAATTACTCGATTGCAGAAAGAGTGGATTCGAAAAAGATACAATCCTATCGATCTCGATAAAGCGGTGGAATATGATTAACATTAAAAGAAAATGTATGAAAAAGATTATCCTCCTTTGCTTTTTGTTCCCTTCTATTTATTTTTCTCAAAATATTAGGTTTATCTATAATTATCAATTTGTTTCAGATACATTAAAAAAAACTATGGCTTCGAATGAAATCGTTGTATTGGATTTTTATGGTGAAAAAAAACAATCTGTTTTCACAGGATTAAAGCACCTCATCTCCGATTCTACTATGGCTAAAAATTCCAAAAAAGGAATTATGACTTTTCCTGATCCTTCAATGAAAATAAAATATGTAATAGAAAAAACAAATAACGGAGATTCCCTATATTTCTATACACCTAATCATATGCCAGATCCTGTTTTAAAAGTTAAGGATGATAGAAAAATGGAGTGGGAAATTACAAATGAAAGAAAAGAGATATTAGGTTATACGGCCCTAAAAGCAATAACCTTTTTTGCGGGAAGACAATGGATTGCTTGGTTTACCGAAGAGATCCCTATTCCTGACGGACCCTATAAATTTCATGGTTTGCCAGGACTCATATTAAATATTTCAGACTCAACAAATACCCATTCATTTAAAATTATTTCTGTTCAAAAACAAAACTCGAATTACCTTGTTTTAAATGACGATACTTATAAGGAAACCAAGCCAATTTCTTTAAAAGAGTATGAAAAAATGCCCCATAACCCATACATATTATTAAAAAATAAAGCATTGATGGGGGAAGTTCATTTTCGTAATAACGAAGAGAAACAAAAATTTATGAAAAATATAGAGGTTCAAATAAAAGAAAGTAAAATACACGATAACAATCCCATTGAAATAAATCTTCTTAAATAACCTAAATACCTACACACACATGAACTTACCGTGCATAAAGAAATGAAAATTTTAAAAACACCAAAACAAGAAATCAAACCGATGACAAGAAATCAATTATATTGGAATTACGCCGGAAATTACAGAATGACCCTCACCCAGAAGTCCAATAGAACTTTATTGGGAAACTCCACCATGTTAAGGTTAATGATCATTCTGATGGGCATCTTGTTGGGAGGTATCCTCAATGCACAAAACACCCGATTTGTTTATCAGTATCAACATCTTCACGATTCGCTCAATCCGGCTTCTGTAATCGCCGAAATTGGCTATCTCGACATTAACGAACCTCAAAAGTCCGTTTATTACGATTATGATACCTACCGTAAGGATTCTATTCTCCAATCGAAAGTAAAATTGAGTTCAGGAGAAAGATTGATTTCCGGGAACTTCACTCCCTATGTAGAAAAGAATTCATCAGACATCGTCTATTACACCTCTTTGGGTTCCGATAGTTATAAAGTTGCCGATAAGCGACCCATGGATTGGAAAATACTGCCGGATCGCGAAAAAATAGGTACTTATGATTGTCAAAAAGCCGTCCTTGATTTTGGCGGAAGAAAGTGGACGGCGTGGTTTACCGATGAAATCCCAATTCCCGACGGGCCGTATAAATTTCACGGATTACCGGGATTGATTGTTAAAATAGAAGACCAAAGCAACTCCCATAAGTTCGAATTAATTCAGGTAACCCAAGGTACTACTCCTGTATTGGGTGGCGGAAGGAATTTTATACCCGTCTCCCAAGAACGCTATGAGAAAGCTTATCTCTCCTTGGTTAATGATCCCAACCAACAACTGAACCGACTGGGTAAAATAAATCAGATTGTTGTTAATGGTGAAAAAGTTGATACACAGGCTTTCCTACGGAGCGGTGCCTTAGGCTTTAAACCTGAAATAAATCCTATAGAAATCATTGAACCTTAACAATTTGTAAAGGCGAAACCTATCATTTTAAATAAATGAAAACAGCAGAATCCGAAAAGCATTCAAGAAATGAGTTAAAGAGTGTAGTTGGTGAAAAAACAGCAGCTTGCGGTGGAGGATCTTGGTGTTAATTCAAAAAGATAAGTAGTTTTTTTCTACCCTTTATTTTTAATTTTTTGTAAAATCTCTATTCTGTCCATATTTAATTATAGCTCCCTATCATGAAAAAAATAATTTTATTAATATTTATAATAGTATTTCAAATGGGATTTACCCAAGAATCTAAAGAAAAGGCAAAAAATATAAAGGATAAATACGAACAATCTCAACCACAAGATTTTTCAGTTCCTCCGCCTCCAATAAATACTTTCCCCTCTCAATTTCCTAAAGGAAATAAGGTGTTTCTTCAAAAGATAAATGAAAATATCGATAAAAATCTTATAAATAATTTATCTGTAGAATTAAAAACAAAAATCATCCTGAAGATTGACCCAAACGGAAACGTAGTCAATATTTCTACTTATGGGAAAGATGAGACTTTTAATAATATGGTTAAAAATGCTGCCAAAGCTGCAACTGATGGAATTAAATGGATCCCGGGAAAAAACAAATTGGGAAAAAATGTAATCGACATCGTTTCTCTGCCTTTCGATTATAAATAAAGTCACTTGTTGATTTATAAAATATACTCTTTACTTAATACAAAAAAACATTTTAATTATGCCCTTCCTATTATTTATCTTTCTACTCTTCGGCAGTTTTATTTCTGCCCAAAACATTCGTGTAACTTATGAATACGATCTGGTACAAGACACCTTGAATCCTGAAGAAAAACTTATAAAAGAAATGAGCCTCGACATTACAAAAGACGGTTCTTTATTTTACGATAAAAGTAAATTCGAATCCGATTCTCTCGCCGAAAGTTCGAAATCCTTAGCCTCCAACGCGCCTTCAATGCCGATAGTGATACGCCCCAACACTTTTCTTTGGCAGGTACATAAATATTTCTCTAAACCCTACGCTTTGTTTATTACCACTTCCTCTAATATTAGTTATCAAATAAAAGACGATAGAAAGATGTCTTGGGAAATACTTCCGGAAACCAAAACAATTCTCGGCTATCAGGTTCAAAAAGCGATTGCTTCCTTCGGGGGAAGGAGTTGGATTGCGTGGTTTACTTCCGAGATTCCCATTGCAGAGGGTCCTTATAAATTTAGAGGTTTGCCGGGGTTGATTATGGAAATCGAAGACACATCTAACTCACATCACTTTATCGCCAAAGCAATAAAAAAAGGAAGTGCCATATCCCCGGAGCAATATCCTACCCAACGGTTTTGGAGTGCCCAAAAGGAAATCTCTTGGGAGAATTATAAGAATATATACCGGCAACAAAGAGCTCATCCCGGAGAAGAAGAAATCGGACGAATTATCGCCGATGAAGCTTTCCGCTCGCCGGGAGAAACCAAACTTGAAGCCATTCGCAGAATCAAAGATGAATATAAAAACAAATACATGCACGATAATAATCCTATTGAAATCGATTTACTGAATGATGGCAAATGAACTAAATACAGATTTAAATGAGGAGGAAGGTCCTGTAGCAACAATGGAGACAGTATTTCATGCTCTTGTCCACTTACAGCAGATACAGAGGTTGAGGTAACAATGAGTTGCTAAAGTTTAGAGTATTCTCTCCTCTGCACTTAATTTATATCCTTAAATTTAAAATGAAAACCTTATATCTCTTACTAATCCTTCTCGGTTTTTCGGTTAATGCGCAAAACTTGAGAATTGTTTATGAATACAATTTTAAATTGGATTCTTTGAACCACCAACCCGATCAAGAATTGATGTACTTAGACATTACTCCAAATGTAGGTTCTGTATTTCAATCTAAAACAACCCACGATTCAGATTCGCTCAAAGTATCGAACACGGCTAAAATAAAAGAAATTATCACTAAAAATTACAAAGAAAATAGTCTGGAAACCATTTCTCAGCCTTTTTCCACTCCTGTTATGCTTCGCCAACCCCAAACCTATGTGGTGGAGCAAAACCTCAAGTACAAATGGCATATTTCGGAAGAGCGCGACACCATTAGCGGTTTCGATACGCAAACCGCCACAATGTCTTTTGGCGGCAGGAAATGGAAAGCTTGGTTTACTTCTGTCCTTCCCATTCAAGATGGCCCTTACAAATTCGGTGGTTTACCGGGGCTTATTGTCAAAATAGAATCGGCAGACAAAAGTCATTCATTCATATTGAAAGGTTTGAAGAAAATAAAAGGTAGAATTCCTACCCCAAAAGATTACAAAAGTTCGTCCTACATTAAACTTTCACATAAAAAATTTAAAAAGCTGGAAGAAGAATTTAAGAAAGATCCCGTAAGAGAACTGCGAATAGATCTAATGAATTCTCAAGCAGAAACCTCCATTACAAAAAACGGAGTGGTTTTAAGTGACGGCAACAGAAATACGCTTAAAACCATCAAAAAAGTGATGCTCGAGAAAATGTCCAAAGAAAACAATCCCATCGAACTAAATTAACCCGTAGTGCATTATAAAAAAAGTTGCTCAAACTACTAAAAATCAGTATATTGTATTGAGTTTCAAGAAAATACAATTATGAGCAACTTTGAGGCAAGTTATAAAATAATTCTGAAAGAATTACGA
>Ga0206106_100209_pt1 | contig 85709 bp, 77 predicted proteins | sample 1B1ome_FD_148677 | JGI IMG/M metagenome (GOLD analysis project Ga0206106, IMG submission 148677) | Enriched microbial communities from leaf-cutter ant dump, University of Wisconsin, Madison, United States - 1B110A | ecosystem: Environmental > Terrestrial > Nest > Insects nest > Nest dump | place...
AGGATTTAAAACAAGAATATTGGCAAAAATAACAACCCTTACGACTATTCAATATTTGAATAAATTTGTGTTTAACAGGAATATCAATAACCTGAAAATTAATATCGTCTAATAATGCACTACGGGTAAACTATTTTAAATAGTTGCTTGATAAAATATTTTTTTAAATATCAAATTTTTATAAAAAATATAATTTGTATGTGAAACATAAGGTTGTGTAAAGTATATTGGCTGTTTTTTGAAATTTTATCCGAAGATAAAATATGGAATAAATAACCTGAGGTTTGGAGTGCGAAAATAAAAGCGAATTGTATAATTGGTTGGTTTGTTATAAATTATCTTAAATATCTTTCAAATTTATTTTTAAAACGAGTAAAAAATATTATTGTTTGTAATAAAATGTTAAAATAATTTGAATAAATCATTTTTTTTAATTTACTTCGTGGTATTGTTCTTGTGAACAATGGTAAAATAATTTATTAACTAAAAACTTATTTAAGATAAAAAAGTTTGTTTTAGGACTGTTTTTAACAGTTGGCGTATCCGCAATGGGATTTGCAAAAAGTGATGTAGATGTACAAGCTAATCTTGATAAATTGGCGGTAAATAATGCATATAAGCCAAAAGTTGATTGTGGGTATGCATTGCATATGGTTCTACAGGATTGTGCTGGTAATATGTTAGGTGTCATAAAAGCTTATAAATCGGGTGATTGTGGAGAGAATGAAGAAGGTTCACTCAATATTTCAGTTGTACGTTTTCAACCAGTTGAATGTGGGGGAGGTCAACCACGATATTTTTAAGGATTAATTTATAATGAATAAGGGGTTAAAAATGAATAAGGGGCTAAAAAGGATTGCTATTATAGTCCTTTTTAGTCTCTTTAGTACACTATCCGCACAGTATAATGCTGTTCATTATGTATTTATGGATTATACTGTTGGAGTATCAGGACAGGAAATCGTTCGAGATCAATTTTTGCTTTTTAATTCCGACGAAAGTTACTATTTGCAGCCTGTATCTAAAAGATTCAATAGTTATAACGACTTATTTACTGCATATTCTCGTTTAGAGTCTTTTTTACCAATCGAAAGTATTTACAGTAGAATCGATAATTTTAAGGTTTTTGGAATTGGGAGATTACAGAACGAAGTTCCCTTCTATGTAGATGATTTACCAAAAATAGAATGGGAAATACAGGACTCTTATAAGGAAATATTAGGATATAAAGCTAGGCTTGCTACAGGATTTTTTCGCGGTAGAATATATAAAGTGTGGTTTGCTGCCGAAATTCCATATTCTTTAGGTCCGTGGAAATTGCGGGGACTTCCTGGTCTTATTCTGGAAGCAGAAGATGAGGATGGCTTTTTTAAGTATATTGTAAAAACAATATTGTTGAATAATAAAGAAGAACTTATTCCAAAAATTGTACAATATTATAACACACACAAAAATGTAGCCATTCCATACAGCGAATTTGTGCAAAAGCAAAATCAAGAATTCAAAATCGCTATGAGTCAGTTGCTTGCAAGTTTTCCACAAAGCGGGAATGGGGGATATAAACCGGCTCCTTTGCGAGAGTTTATTCAGGAAAAAACCTTCGAGTGGGAAAAAGAATAGGAAAATAAGAGTCTGATATTATGATGGATTTTAAGCCATTTCAGCAAAAAGTAATAATTGTGGAAAAAGTTTTGGTTTCATCTTTATCGAAAGATAAGGTAGTTTGAAACTATCTGAATTAGTTATTATTAAAATTTAAGATTTTGTCTGTTTTAAGAAAGTATTCCGTTTTAGTATTTTTATTGATTGGTAGTGTGGTCTTTGCGCAATACAATGTAGTACATTACAAGTATATAGCAAAAACCCCTATGTATCCCGATTATATAAAAGATTCTTTTCTTCTTTTTAACCAAGATAAGCAATATTTTCTCAAGCCTTATACTAAAGATTATAAAAATTATGCGGCATTACAAGAAGATAAAAGTTATTATGCGGTTAAAAAAAGCAATATGACCAGCCTTATGCGGAATATTGGAGAGGAAAGATACTATGGAATTGGATTTGCCGGTCAATTTTGGGAAATTTATTACGATGATGTTCCCAAAATAGACTGGCACATTACCGAGGAACATAAAGATATTATGGGATACACTACTACCAAAGCAACAGCGGAATTTAGAGGAAGGAAATATACTGCTTGGTTTAGTATGGAAATGCCTTACTCGGTAGGTCCATGGAAGTTTTCGGGATTGCCCGGATTGATTTTAGAAGTTTATGACGAGGACTATATGTTCAATTTCATCGCTCAAGAGATTCAGATGACCAATGATGTTCCTATATTTCCTAAGTTTAAATATTATGAAGACCATAAAAATGACATGATTAGTTATAAGGCTTTTATAGAGAAAGAAAATGGATATAAAATATCCTCATTACAACAGACCTATGCTAATTCTTCAAGTGGGAATACCTTATCGGCTCGTGATTTGGAGAGAATGAGAGATTTTGATATGGAAAAAACCTTCGAGTGGGAAAAGAATAAAAAGATAGACACCTCTTCATTAAAAAAATAAGAATAAAAAAATGTAAAACTCTTTGGGGATGATTTACTCGTCTTCAAAGAGTTTTTTTATCTTTAAACCATGAGGAAATTTTATTGGTTATTGTTGCTGATATCTGTAAAACTTGGGGCGCAATCCCAAATTACAGGAAAGGTGTTTTCTGCCGATAATTCTCAACCGATAGCGCATGCCAATATTATTTTATATAATGCAGAAAAAGCCATTGTAACCTATGCATTTTCTGAGCAAGGTGGTAATTTTTCCTTTTCTACCGACAAAATTGGGGTGTTTACTTTAGAGGTACGATATCCCAATTATCAACTTACTTCTTTGGAATTTGGTATTTCCAAACCAAATGAAAGAATTGATTTGGGGAAAATTAATATTTCCGCCATTCCTGAAAGCGAAATAAAAGAAGTAGTTATTACACGAACCAACCCCATCCGTATTGGTAAAGACACCATAGAATACAATGCGTTGCAATTTAGCGACGGCACCGAGCAAAATGTGGAAGAATTACTAAAGAAACTCCCCGGCATTACCATCGATAATAATGGCAGAATAAAATTAGGCAAAAAAGAAGTAGAAAAAGTTTTGGTAGAAAACGATGATATTTTCGAGAGCGGTTACCAAACGCTTACCCAAAACATGCCGGCAGATCCCATAGCAAAAGTGCAAGTGCTGAAAAACTATTCGCAGAACGAACTTTTAAAAAATATAGAAAACAGCGATCGCATAGCGCTCAACCTTTCCCTGAAAGAAGAAGCCAAAAGTCGGTGGTTTGGAAATATCCTTGCTGCTTCTACCAGTTATGTGGAAAAAATGCGCCAATTCAAGTTCAATCTTATGAATTTTTCCAAAAGAAAAAAGGTTTATCTTCTTTACAATGCCAATAATCTTGGAACCAATGAAATGAATGGCGTAGCATATCTGATAAGACCTGAAACAAGCAATCAGGTGGAAAATGTGGGAAGCCAGATTAATACGTTGTCTCTTATAAATCTCCATAGAAAAAATTCTCAGTTCGAAGATTTGCGAACCAATTTTAATAATGACCAACTGGCATCTTTCAATTACATTTATAATTTTCCTCAGGAATGGAAACTGAAGTTTGTAACGATTTATAATCTTACAGAAAATAGAAATATTACCCAAAGTATTTATCGTTTTAATGATAAACAAACGAATTTCACCAATGTAGAAGAGAAAGAGTGGATGCAGAACAACCAAAATATCGTGGCAAAAGTAGATGTGCTCAAAAGTTTTAAGAATAATTCCAGCATTGAATTTTACAACAAGATATCCTCGCTCCGTGAAAAAAACCACAACAAATTTCTCTTCAACGATATTCCCAACCGCCAAAATGGAGTAAACCGATTACTTTCTAATGAGAACAGAATTATTTTTACCAAGAAAATAGATTCGTCCGCTGCTTGGGTTACAGTGGGGCGTTTTATTTATCAAAATCGTCCTTACGAATTTGCGGACGAAAATAATGTTTTTCAGTCTATTACGGAAAATCCCAATGCAGTGAAGTCCATGCAAAAAATAGACTCGAAAATGCAGTTTGCAGGAATTAAAAATTCGTATTTAAAAACTTTTTCGGAAGATCATACTTTGGAAATTCAATTGGCAGATGAGTGGCGAAAAGATGATCTGAATTCCGGAATTTCGGTTTTCGATTCTTCGGAAAATAAAATTGATTTTGATGATTCCGATTTTAAAAATCATACTATTTTTAGGGAAAATAATTTGTATTTATCGGGAAAATATTTTAGAAAAATCAATAAATGGACTTACAATTTTTCCTTATTGGGCGAGTACATTTCGGGGAATTTAAATAGAAAAAAGCACAATGGGGGTTATTTATCTCCCATGCTGAATATAAGTTACAGACCCGGTCGCACACAAAATATAACATTGTCGGCATCCAAAAGGATTTCTTCGGTGGATGCAGGTAGTTATTATACGCATTATATTTATCAGGGAGACCGAAGTTTTACAAAGAGCAATTTGGATTATTCTCGAATGCCCTCTTACCAAACGGGACTAATGTACCGCATTGGCAACGATCTTTCTCAAGTTTTAGAACTTTCTATAAATTACGTGTATAATGATCGTTATATTGCCAATAATATGATTGTGAATCCTGATTATACTTTTAACCAAAAAATATGGATAAAAGACCAAAATTTACTTTTTGCCGATCTTAAAATAGGTAAATATATCAAGGGAATTGCTTCCAGAATAAATATTACTTCGGGTTATGTTTTTTCTTCTTATCAGAATAAAGTGAATAACCAACCTTTAACACAAACGAAAGTTTCCAATATTCCTTTAGGAATTGATTTAAAATCAGGCTGGACAGGTGCCATAAATTATGAAGCAGGATATAAATGGACTTTTAATAAAGTGCACTCCGATATTAATTCCAATGATTATCTGGATCAAACCGCATATTTGAATATCTATTACACCGCAAGCGACCGGCTGCGTTTTCAATCCAATTTTGAATATTATAAATACGGAAACACATCGCAAAAATCCACTCAATTTTGGGATGTTCAGGCATTTTACAAAGTTCCGCGATTTAAAATTAATTTTTTTATTAAAGCAAATAACTTGCTGAATTCTAATTCTATTACTCGGTATTCTTTGGATAATGTGAGCGAAAGTATTTATACTCAAAAACTGCTTCCACGGCACATTATTTTCGGATTTGATAAAAGTTTTTAATTTAGCCCTTTTTACAGGATGAATCAAAAATCGAAATTTTTACTGCTGGGCTGGGTAACTTTGCTGGTTTTTCCTGCGGTAGGATTGTTATTGCTTTTCCTTTTTGGTAGCCGACCACTTTTGGAGGTTTTCGAATGGCAGCGGATTTTCAGTTTTCCAACCTTGTTTGGATTGGCAATAGGAGGCGTTTATGCGTGGTTGGTTGTTTCTTTAATGGATTTAAAAGTTTTCAAACCTGCTTTAAAAGGACAACGAGAAATTATTCAAGGATTGAATTTAAGCCTGGTTCAAATGGTGTTTATTTCTTTTTGTGCCGGTTTTGGAGAGGAAATTTTGTTTCGTGCAGCACTGCAAACTTGGTGGGGACCTTGGATTACTACAGTGGTTTTTATTGCGGCTCACGGATATTTAGATCCGCGTTCTTGGGAGAAAATGCTTCCTGGAATTCTATTATTTCCTTTTATTCTTTTTCTCGCTTTCGGATACGAAATTTACGGACTTTGGTTTTGCGTTGCCGGACATTTCATCTACGATTTAATCATGTTTTTATCGGTAAAGAAATCTGAAAAATATTTTCCTTAAAAGGCATATTTCTCTGTCAGTTTTTTGTCGGCTTCCAACCTTTCTTTTAGCTTTTCCAGATTTTCGAATTTTATTTCTTCATGGAGAAAATCCCTGAAATAAACCGTTATTTTTTCGCCATAAATGTCTTTATTAAAATCTAAGATATAAACTTCCACCGTTTTTTCGGCAGCTCCCAAAGTGGGATTGGTCATAATGCTCAACATGCCTTTGTGGCGTTTTCCCAAAACATTTACTTCCACAATATAAGCTCCGTTTTTAGGAAGAAGTTTTATGGAATCTACTTTCATATTGGCCGTCGGGAAACCCAAAGTTCTCCCTATTTTATTTCCTTCTACCACCAAGCCGCTCAAAGGATAGTGGTAACCCAAAAACTCGGAAGCGGTTTTTACATCGCCGTTTTTTAAAGCTTTGCGAATTTTGGTGGAAGAAATAGCCCATTCTTTTTCAAAAACCGCTTCGGTTTGCTCCACTTTAAAATGATGGGACGAAGACATTTTTTGCAACAATTGAAAATTACCGCTTCGGTTTTTCCCAAAATGATGATCGTAGCCGATAATAAGATGCTTCATATTCATCTTTTTTAAAAGAATTTCTTCTACAAATTCTTCTCCGGATAAATTCCGAAAAGCCTCATTGAATTCTTGGATAAATACTTTTTCAATTCCAAATTTCTCCAAAAGTTGAAGTTTCTCCTCGATGGTGTTCAGTAATTTTAAATCGAAATCGGGTTGCAAAACTTTCCTCGGATGAGGCCAAAATGTTAAAATTGCAGAACTTAAATGCCCTTTTTGTGTGTAAACTTTTAAATCTTTTATTATTTTTTGGTGCCCTTTATGTACACCATCGAACATTCCCAAGGACATGGTAAGCCCCTCTGTTTCTTTGTATTCCGGTAAGTTGGTGATGACTTTCAAACTTTGAAAATTATGGTTTTACAAAGATGATAAAAATCTTTTTGGGAAGCAATGAATATATGAAGAGATATCCTTATATTTGCACACATCTAAAAATAATCAAATGGCAAACCAAATTCAGGGAAAAATTTCGCAGATTATCGGACCGGTAATCGACGTGGTATTTCAAGAGGTGGAGGATTTACCAAACATTTACGACGCCTTGGAAGTTGTGAAGAAAGACGGGAATAATCTTGTATTAGAAGTAGAACAACACATCGGAGAAGATACAGTAAGATGTATTGCAATGGATGCAACCGACGGTCTTCAGAGAGGGCAAGAAGTAATAGGAAACGGAAAACCTATTACCATGCCTATTGGAGAAGAAGTAAACGGTAGATTGTTCAATGTGGTAGGAAATGCCATTGATGGAATGCAAAATCTTTCCAAAGAAAATGGTTTACCTATCCACAGAGAAGCTCCTAAATTCGATCAACTTTCTACATCTTCCGAAGTACTATTTACAGGAATTAAAGTAATCGACCTGATTGAGCCTTATGCAAAAGGTGGTAAAATTGGTTTGTTTGGTGGTGCCGGAGTAGGAAAAACCGTACTTATTCAAGAGTTGATTAACAACATTGCAAAAGGACACGGTGGACTTTCCGTTTTTGCTGGAGTAGGAGAAAGAACCAGAGAAGGTAACGACTTGCTTCGCGAAATGTTGGAATCCGGAATTATTAAATATGGAGACGAATTCTTAGAATCCATGGAAAATGGAGGATGGGATCTTTCCAAAATTAACAGTGAAGAATTAAAAGAATCCAAAGCAGCATTTGTTTTCGGACAAATGAACGAGCCTCCCGGAGCGAGAGCCCGTGTAGCACTTTCAGGATTAACTTTAGCAGAATATTACCGTGATGGTGGAGAAAGTGGACAAGGAAGAGATGTACTTTTCTTTGTAGATAACATTTTCCGTTTTACCCAAGCAGGATCCGAAGTATCCGCACTTTTAGGTCGTATGCCTTCAGCGGTGGGATATCAACCAACTTTAGCTTCTGAAATGGGAGCGATGCAGGAAAGAATTACTTCTACCAAAAACGGATCCATTACTTCTGTACAAGCGGTATATGTACCTGCCGATGACTTAACAGACCCTGCGCCGGCTACAACTTTTGCACACTTGGATGCCACGACAGTATTGGACAGAAAAATTGCTTCTTTGGGAATTTATCCGGCGGTGGATCCTTTGGCTTCTACTTCCCGAATTTTAGCTCCCGAAATTATTGGAGAAGAGCATTATAATTGTGCCCAAAGAGTAAAAGAAATTCTACAAAGATACAAAGCACTTCAGGATATTATTGCCATTTTAGGAATGGAAGAACTTTCCGAAGAAGATAAACTGGTGGTGTACCGCGCAAGAAAAGTTCAGAGATTTTTATCGCAACCTTTCCACGTGGCAGAGCAGTTTACAGGTATTCCCGGAGTTTTGGTAGATATTAAAAATACCATCAAAGGTTTCAACATGATTATCGATGGAGAGTTGGATCACTTGCCGGAAGCAGCTTTCAACTTGAAAGGTTCCATAGAAGATGCGATAGAAGCTGGCGAAAAAATGTTGGCAGGAAATAAATAATTAAAATGAAAACGGAAAAAACTGTAAATTTTTCTGTTGGCTCTTTAATCTAAAATAATGACAATAAAAATTTTAACTCCCGAATCTTTAGTGTTTGAAGGTGAAGTAGATTCTCTATTGGTACCCGGTGTGAGTGGCGAATTTCAAATATTCAAAAATCACGCTGCTGTTGTATCTTCCCTGAAAAACGGAGAAATCAGAATTTTTACTTCTAACATGGAGGGCGGATTCGAGAAAAACTTTCGCCAAAGTCCCCAGCGCTCCAATGAATATATTTATAAAATTCGAAGTGGCGTGTTAGAATTCAACAACAATACAGGAGTTCTTCTTTGCGAGGAATAAAAGTTTTTGTCGAAGATAAATTGATCCCATTTCTGTTTTTCAGATTTGGGATTTTTTTTGTTTTCAAACTTGTCGAAAATTGTTTTAAATTTATCCCATGATGAAATATGCAACCTTTCTGTTTTTCTTTATCTGTTCGTGGATGAATTCTCAAACCATAGAAAATGCGAAGTCTTTACAACCTTTTATTCAGAAATTAAAAAGCAATACTTCGGTTACATCGGTTTTAATGTTGGGCGATTCTCACATTCAGGTGGGTTGGATTTCCGAAACACTTCGGCATCAGTTTCAAAAAGAATACGGAAATGCCGGAAGAGGTTTGGTTTTTCCGTACGAAGTTGCCAATTCCAATGGCGCTGCGGATGTAACTTCCGTTTCCGACCAATCTTGGGAAACTTTTCGCCTGATGTATCAACAAAATTATTTTAAAGAAATGGGAGCTTTGGGGTTTGTGATGGGAAATCACCAACCTTCCTTTATAGAAATAGATTTTAAAAATCCCGAAGATGCTTTCGATGTTGTAAAAATATTAAACGACGCTCAAATGAATGGCGATTCTTTTGATATTTACCAATCTTCGCAACCTTTAAAATCTTTTATCACTTACAAAAAATCTCGGGTAAATTATACTTTAAGCGCAAATGAAACTTTCCCCGAAGTTGCTGCAAAATTCAATACTACCACTTATCGGATTTATCAACTCAACCGGGGAATTATCGAAGCTCCGCGCCCCAACGAAGTCATTCGGGCAAAGAAAGGAATGAAGGTGCAAATTGAAAAAGTAGAACCGGTTTTAAATTCTAATTTTAAAAAATACATTCAACCGATAAGAAAAGGAATTTATTCGGATAATACGCAATTTGAATATCCTGAACTCACTCAGAAATTTTTACTTTTTACCAATGCAAGCGAAGGAAATCTGTTGTATGGATTTCAATTTTTAAGGAAAAATGCAAAAAAAGGCGTGGTTTTCAATACAGTTGGAGTAAACGGATCTACCTACGAAGATTTTTTAAAATATCCATTGCAGATGAAGCAATTGCGCGCCACTCAACCGGATTTTGTGATGATTGCTTTGGGCACCAACGAATCTTTTAACCCCGATTTAAACAAAGAAAATTTTATAAAAAGCGTCCGCAAAACCATTTATTCTTTAAGGAAAGAAAATACACAATTGCCCATTCTTATTATTTCTCCTACGGACAATCGATTAGAAGGCGAGAAAATAGCTTCTATTGTTCAATGGTTAAAAGAGGCTGTTCAAGGGGAAAATGTAGCGTTTTTAAACTTTTACGAATTAACCGGAGGAAAAGCTTATTACAAAAAAGCAAGTCAAAAAAAGCAAACCGCCGCAGATGGCATTCATTTTGTAAAATCCGGATATGAAGCACAGGCCAATTTGTTGTGGCAAGAGATTGAAAAAATACTAAACTAAATTTTAAAATGAAAATTTATGGAAATCCATAAAGCTTTTGAATTAATTTCGGATAAATTAGAATCGTGGGTTACGGTGCTGATTCAAATGATTCCCAATCTTTTTGTCGCTTGTATAGTTGTGGTAGTGGGATTGTTCGTTGCCAAAAAAATCCGAAATTTTTTACATAAAAAGTTAGATTCCGCTTTTCCTACAAAAACTCTGTCGAGCCTCTTTATTACGGTGATTTATGTCTTTTTGATAGGAATTATATTATTTGCTGCATTGCGGATTCTCAATTTAGATAAAACGATTACAACCGCTTTAGCAGGTGCCGGAATTGTTGGAGTAGCTTTGGCTTTTGCATTTCAGGATATCGCAGCAAATTTTATGTCGGGAATATTTTTGGCGTTCAGAAAACCTTTTGTAATGAATGAAGCGATTAGAATAAAAGAATTTGAAGGTTATGTTCGCGAAATTCGATTGCGCGTACCACCATACAAACTTACCAAGGACAAATGGTAATTATCCCGAATAAAGAAGTATTCCAAAGTCCGATTATTAATTTTACCCGATTGGGAAAAAGAAGAGCCGATGTAACCGGTGGAGTTTCCAAAGGCGACGATTTACGAAAAGTACGAAAAGTAGCAATGGAAGCTCTAAAAGAAGTTCCCGGCGTAATTTCCGAAGACACTACCTTTTTGTTCGAAAATATAGGAGAAAATTCCATCGATTTTAAAATTCGGATTTGGGTAAAATCGGGAGAAAGAATTCCGTATCTTACTTTTATTAACGATGTGATTATTATTTTAAAAGAAGCTTTCGACAAAAACGGAATTACTTTACCATATCCCATCACAACTTTGGATTTTGGGATAAAAGGAGGCAAAAGTTTGGCAGAAATGCCGATTCATATAGAAAAACAAGAGTTAAATTTATAACCGAATTATTATGAAAAAGGATTTTATTTCCAGCACAATAGAACAATTGCAACACTATAAAAGTTTGGCAGATCGAACGTTTTTGCAAATAAAAGACGATCAACATTTATTTTGGAAACCTGCCGAAGAAAGTAATAGCATTTGGATTTTGGTGAAACACTTGCACGGAAATATGCTTTCTCGGTTTACGGATATGTTTACCACCGATGGCGAAAAAGATTGGCGCGACCGCGATGAAGAATTCGATGAAAATCTTGCCACTCGCGAAGAATTGATGAGAAGATGGGATGAAGGTTGGGAAAAAACGTTTTCCTTGCTCAGCTCTCTTTCCGAAGAAGATTTGAAAAAAGAGGTTTATTTAAAGAAAAAACCATTATCCGTTGTGGATTATATCAACCAAGCGGTTTTCCATTATATCTACCACGTGGGGCAAATTGTTTATATCGGGAAAATGGCGGTTAATGAAAATTGGGAAATGCTTTGGGGACCTAAAAAATCAGCTCCAAAGAAATCGTAATTTAAATTAATATTCAAAAAAATATTCTCAAAAAGGAGAGATAAAAAATTACAATTTTTTTATAGATTTAAAAACCGCTGAATCTTTGCATTTTTCAAAGACAACTTCGTATTCCGGAGATTCTTTGGGATAGGAAATAAGGTATTCGGGACACGGTTCTTGTTGGGCATTGCTACGGGAAAAATCTATATTTCCTTCGCCCACAAGATGTTTTTTTAAAAAATCGTTGTTGATTTTTAAACGTTCGACTTCTTCTTTAAATTGAGGTGTAAATTGAAATTCCTTGGTGAGGGTTTCTGCAATCACTCGGTCGTTAGGGAAATAACTGCAACTTGCATTTTTTTCATTTAGAATAAAAAATACAAATATTAAACCGATGCCCAGCCCCAAAAGGTAAAATTTGAGTTTTCTCATCAGAAGATTAAAAGATTAATATCGTGATATTGCATTCCGAATTTTCTTGCAATGGGTTCTTTGGTTAGCCTGCCTTTGTACATATAAAGACTTTGTTTAAACTCGTTGTTTTTTACCATTAAGTTTTCGAAACCGCCGCCTTCGTCATTATCCAGCAGATAGCTTAAGAAAAAATTGCTAATCGCTTTGGTGGTGGTTCTTGGCATTCGAGAAGTAAGATTGGGCACACCACAATGTATTACACCGTGTTTTACAAAAGTAGGGTTGGAGAGCGTGGTAAGTTCAGAGGTTTCCACACATTTTCCGCTATCTACTGTAAGATCGATGATTACACTTCCGTTTTTCATGTGGCTTACCATATCTTCTGTAATAATGGGATATTGGTTAATTCTTGGCAGCGCACCGATAACCACATCGGCTCTTTTTAAACTTTTTCTCAATTCTTTAGGATCGATAATGGAAGTGGGAACTCTATTGTCCACCATCATGTGCAATCGGCGTAATTTGGAAAGTGAATTATCGAATACTTTTACATGTGCACTCAGTCCGATAGCGGCTTTGGTTGCAAATTCTCCTACAATTCCGGCACCCAGAACGATAACTTCTGTGGGGCGAACTCCTGTGATGCCACCCAACATTTGTCCATTGCTTTTTGCAATAAGTTCCGAGGCGTATAAAATAGAAATTGTGCCGGCAATTTCGCCAATCAATCGTACAAGGGAAAATTGTTTGTATTCGTCCATAATGTACTCGAAGGCGATGGCATTTACTCTTTTTTCGGAAAGTTTTTTAAAATATTCTTTACTGCTCAGATTAATTTGTAGCGCCGAAAATAAGTAACAATCGGGTTTTAAATATTCTATTTCCTCCAAAGTTGGAGGATTCATTTTTAAAATAATGTTGGCGGCAAATACTTCTCGTGGATCTTGCGTCATTTCGGCTCCCGCTTCTGAATATTGCAAATCGGTGTAAAAAGAACCTTCTCCTGCGCCATTTTCCATAATCACCCGATGTCCTGCCCCCACCAAAGCGTGTACTGCATCGGGAGTAAGACAAAGTCTTTTTTCTTCGAACGAATTTTCCTTAGGAATTCCGATTAGAAATTTCTTGTTTTTTTTATAAACCTCTAATTTTTCTTCTTTAGGAATTAATTCTTTTTCGCTAAAAGGGGTATAAATTGTGGAGCCCATTTTAATCTTTTTTCAAAGATAAACTATTTAAATTTTATGTTTCGGGTTTTTCCCGAATTTGCAATTTCCATTTCATGATAAGCCTCGAAGAGATTGTCCTCGTAAATTTCGGGCCATTCGATAATGGAAAGAAATCCATTCGAGAGATATTCTTCTATTCCCAAATCGTAAACTTCCTCTAAATCGTTCAGGCGATAAAGATCGAAGTGGTAGATTTTTCCTTTAGGTATATCATATTCATTTACAATGGAATATGTGGGAGAAGTAACTTCGTTTTTACTTTCCAGAGTTTTTACCAGATATTGAGTAAAAGTGGTTTTTCCTGCGCCCAAATTTCCTTTTAAAAGCAAAACGGAATGTTTCAAATCATTTGCCACACGGCGGGCAATGTCGGCCCATTCTTCCACAGAGGTTATTTCTGCTGTCCACATGATTGTAATTATTTGAACCCACGAATTTCTTCTTTTTACCAGAATTTTCCAAATGAATAAACCTTGAATGGATATTTATTCGTTGTAAAAATGCTGTTTATTTAGGTTCTAAAAGCGAAATGGGAACAATCATTTCTTCTAAAGAAATCCCGCCGTGCTGGTAAGTTTCACCATAATAATGAACGTAATGATTGTAGTTTTTAGGATAAATAAGGAAGGAATTATTTTTTGCAAAAATGTATTTGGAGCTTAAATTTCCTTTGGGCAAATAGATTTTTTCGGGAAAATCGACTGCCCATACATCCTTTTTATCGTAAGTTAAACTTTTACCGGTTTTGTAGCGGATGTTGGTAGAAGTTTCCCTGTCGCCCACCACTTTGCTGGGTTTTTTTACATAAATAGTTCCGTGATCTGTGGTAATAAGCAGTTTAAAATTGTTTTCGGCAGCGAGTTTGATGATTTTCATCAACGAAGAATTCTCGAACCAATGTTCGGTGAGCGAGCGAAATGTTTTGTCGTCCCGAATGAGTTGATCTACAATTATATTATCGGTTTTGGCATGAGAAAGTATGTCGATAAAGTTGTAAACGATTACCAGTAAATCTGTGTCTTGGTATTTTTTAAAATCGTCTAAAATCTTTTTCTCGAAAGAAGCATTTAGAATTTTGATGTATTCCATAGATTTCTGAGAAAGTCCCAATCTTTTCATTTGCTCCAAAAGAAGTTGGTCTTCAAAATCGTTTTTTCCACCTTCTTCATTATCGTTGAACCAATATTGTGGGAAGCGTTTTTCTATTTCGGAAGGGAGCAATCCCGCAAAAAATGAATTTCGCGCGTATTGTGTTGCTGTGGGCAAAATGCTGAAATAATAATCTTCTGAAATTTTATTGTAAAAACGGGTGAAAAGTGGCTCTATCACTTTCCATTGATCGTAGCGCAAATTGTCGATCATCAAAACCAAAACTTTTTCTTTGTCCAATACAGGTTTTACTTTTTCTTTAAATAAAGTGTGGGACATCAGTGGTTTTTCGGTGGCAGTAAACCAACTTTCGTAATTGTTTTCGATAAATTTGGAAAATTGAATGTTGGCTTCTTCTTTTTGGCTTTGTAATAAATCGGCAAATTCATTGTCCAGCACTTTATCGAACTTAATTTCCCAACTGAGGATTTTTTTGTAGTATTCTGCCCATTCTTGGAAACTGTTTAAATAAGAAAGCTCCATGCTGAGATTCCTGAATTCCTGCTGGTACTCGGCTTTGGTTTTTTGTTCGATAAGATCTACTTGCTGTAAATTCTTCTTCAAAGAGAGAAGGATTTGGTTGGGATTTACAGGTTTTAAAATATAATCGGAAATCTGTTCTCCAATAGCTTGTTCCATCAATTGTTCTTCTTCGCTTTTGGTTACCATAACAATTTTTATCGAGCTGTCGATATTTTTAATCATAGGAATGGCTTCCAATCCGGAAATTCCGGGCATATTTTCGTCTATTAAAACCAGTTGATAGTTTTCTTTTTCCAGCAATTCCAATGCTTCGTTGGCATTATTTACCGCAGAAATTTGGTATCCTTTTTTTTCCAAGAAAACAATATGGGGTTTTAGTAAATCTATTTCATCGTCTATCCAAAGAACTCTTCCAAACATATATTTTTATTTAGTTTCGTTTGTCAAAAGTACAATTTAATGTTCTTAATAAGGTTTAAAATAAAGCGACTAAAAGTTAAATAATAGTTAATATGAAAAGTCTGTTCTTTTTAAAAAAAGAATAATTAAAATTGAGGAATTTCGGGTAAAATTCCTTTTATTTCGTTACTTTTGTAGAGTATTTGCTCAATTCAGTTGCGGATGTCTTATCAATTAAAAATAATAAACGATCCGGTTTACGGATTCATAAAAATTCCACACAAAATTTTATTCGATGTAATTGAGCATCCCTATTTTCAAAGACTTCGGAGGATTTCTCAAACGGCATTGTTGTATCTTGTTTATCCGGGAGCTGTACATACGCGGTTTCATCATGCTTTAGGAGCCATGCATCTGATGTTTACAGCTTTAGAAACTTTGCGTTTGAAGGGCGTTTCCATTTCGTTGGAAGAAGAAAAAGCAGCACTTTTGGCAATATTAATGCACGATATTGGGCATGGACCTTATTCGCATGCTTTAGAATCTGTGTTGATGAACGATTGTCAGCACGAAAAATTATCACTGCTTTTAATGAACGAATTGAACCAAGAATTCGGCGGGCAACTTTCTATGGCAATCCAAATGTTTCAGGGAGAATATTCCAGGCCGTTTTTCTCTCAGCTGATTTCTTCTCAGCTGGATGTGGATCGGATGGATTATTTAAAAAGAGATAGCTTTTACACAGGCGTTTCTGAAGGAAATATCAACACCCAAAGAATTATTTCTTTATTAAATGTAAATGAAAATCATCTTGTGGTGGATGCCAAAGGAACTAATTCGGTGGAAAATTTCCTTACCGCCCGAATGTTTATGCATTGGCAGGTTTATTTTCATAAAACTTCTGTGGGCGCCGAGCGTTTGTTGATAAAGGCTTTGAGTAGAGCTAAAGAACTTTCTGCACAAGGTGTTCATTTGGAAGCAACTCCCAATTTAAATCATTTTTTAAAGAAAAATAAATTCGATAAAATGACGGCGGAAGATCTCCATCGTTTTACGCAATTGGATGATTCGGATGTAATGTTTAGCTTAAAAAGTTGGGAAAATCATTCGGATTTTATTTTAAAATATTTATGTCAATCCATTATGAAAAGGAATTTCCCCAAAAGCATTATTTCTATTCAGAAATTTGGGGAAGGAAAAGTGGCGGAATTAACGCAACTTGTCAATGAGTTTTACCATATCAACAATGGAGAATGGTTGGTAGATGAAATCGAAAAAACTTTACTTCCCTACAATGTGGAACAGCAACCTATACTTTTACAAAACAGCTCGGGAATTATTTTTCGGTTAGAGCAATCGGAAAGTCGCTTGATAACGGAGCAAATCAGCGTTCCGAGTACAAAATATATTTTATCTTTTCCTCGTGATATTTTACCACATTTAGAGTATCCGATAAAGATTTAATAAAATTATTCACTTTTTTAGTATCTTTGCGAACTATGGTAATTACGGCAGAACAAATAGCGAAATTAGTAAAAGGAAAAGTCATTGGAGATCCTGCTACATCCGTTTCAGGTTTCTCTCAAATAGAAGAAGGCAAAGAAAGCCATTTGTCTTTTTTGGCCAATCCCAAATTTTTACATTTGTTGGAGGGAACTCCCGCTTCTGTGGTCATTGTAAGCGAAAATTTACTCGATAAAAGTAAAAACTACCCAAGCACAATTATTGCCGTAGAAGATGGTTATTTAGCCTTCCAAATCCTTATGAATATGTATCAAGAAATGGAAGGTAAAAAAACCGGAATAGAACAACCTTGTTTTATAAAAAATCCCAATTCCATTCCCGAGAATGTATATGTCGGGGCATTTACTTATGTTTCGGAAAACGTGACTATTGGTGAAGATTCGCAAATTTATCCCAATGTATATTTAGGTAAAAATGTGAAAATTGGGAAAAATTGCATTATTTATAGTGGGGTTAAAATCTACGACGATTGTGTTGTTGGAGACAATTGCATTATTTATTCCAATACTGTAATTGGGGGTGATGGATTTGGTTTTCAACCCACTGAAAATGGATTTAAAAAAATTCCTCAATTAGGAAACGTGGTTCTGGAAGACAATGTAGAAATAGGTGCAAATTGTACCATAGATAGAGCAACTATCGGTTCTACTGTGATTGGAAAAGGAACCAAATTGGATAATTTAATTCAAGTAGGACATAATGTGAAAATAGGAAAGCACAATGTAATTGCTGCACAATGCGGAATAGCAGGTTCTACCACTATTGGCGATTGGAATATGTTTGGCGGACAATCCGGAATTAGCGGACATTTGAATATAGGAAGCCATGCTAAAATGCAGGCACAATCGGGGATTATAAGCGATGTGAAGGATAACGAACAACTTTATGGATCTCCCGCGATGCCGGCCAGCGATTTTAGAAGAAGTTTTGTCCATTTCCGGAATTTTCCAAAGATTGAAGAAAGAATTAGTAACTTAGAAAAAATAAACTCAAAAGATCAAACTGATGAGTGATAAGCAAAAAACAATTAAAGAAGAAGTTCATCTTTCCGGAATAGGACTTCATACCGGAAATCAGGTGAACATGACTTTGAAGCCGGCAAAAGAAAATACCGGATTTGTATTTGTACGTACAGATTTAGAAGGACATCCCGTCGTAGAAGCAGATGTTAATTATGTAAACAGTACAGCACGAGGCACTTCTTTAGAAAAAAAAGGAGTAAGTGTCCACACAACGGAACACATTCTTGCGGCATTGGTTGGAATGGATTTAGATAACGTGATTATCGAAATAGATAATTCCGAGCCGCCTATTTTGGACGGATCTTCCAAGTATTTTGTAGAAGCAATAGATAAAGTAGGAGTAGAAGAACAAAGTGTAGATCGGGATTATTTGGTCATTAAAGAAGTGATGAACTACATCGACCCCGATTCCGGATCCGAGATGACGATTATTCCATCGGACACCTATGAAGTTGCCTGTATGGTAGACTTTGGAACTAAAATTCTCGGAACACAAAATGCCAGCATAAAGCATATATCCGAATTTAAAGAGAAAATAGCCAGTGCAAGAACATTTAGTTTTCTACACGAATTGGAAATGCTGCTGGATAAAGGTTTGATAAAAGGAGGAAACCTTAGCAATGCAATTGTATATGTGGATAAGGAATTAACTCCCGAAACCGTAGAAAAGCTAAAGAAAGTCTTCGGCAAGGAAGATGTTTCCATCCGTCCAAATGGAATATTGGACAACTTAACGCTCAACTATCCCAATGAAGCCGCAAGACACAAATTGTTAGATATCATTGGAGATTTAGCCTTGGTAGGTGTAAAAATAAAGGGTAAAGTAATTGCCTCTAAACCAGGGCATTATGTAAATACCCAATTTGCTAAAAAACTAAGTAGACAATATAGATTGCAAAAGAAAAAAAACGTACCCGATTTTGATTTATCAAAAGAACCCGTGTTCGATATCAATCAAATTATGCGACTTTTACCTCATCGTCCGCCATTTTTATTGATAGATAGAATTTTAGAACTTTCCGATACACACGTGGTAGGATTAAAGAATATTACAATGAACGAACCGTTCTTTGTAGGTCATTTTCCCAAAGAACCAGTAATGCCGGGAGTTTTGCAAGTGGAAGCTTTAGCGCAGGTAGGAGGAATATTAGTTTTAGCCAATGTTCCCGATCCCGAGAATTATTCTACTTATTTTATTAAAATAGATAAAGTAAAATTCAAAAGAAAAATTGTTCCGGGAGATACCATGATTTTTAAAATAGAATTAATAGAACCCATTCGAAGAGGAATAGTACACATGCAAGGCTATGGATATGTAGGAGATTCTGTTGCTGTGGAAGCCGAATTAATGGCACAAGTAGCAAAGAATAAAACCGATTAAGCGTATGATACATCAATTAGCAGCAGTCGATAAAAGAGCAAAAATAGGAAGCAATGTAGTAATTGACCCTTTTTCTATGATAGCTGGAGATGTCGAGATTGGCGATGGAACTTGGATAGGATCCAATGTAACCATTATGGATGGTGCAAGAATAGGTAAAAATTGTAAAATATTTCCGGGCGCTGTAGTAGCCGCAATTCCTCAGGATTTAAAATTTTCAGGAGAAAGTTCTTTAGCATATATCGGAGATAATACCATTTTACGAGAATGTTCTACCGTAAACAGAGGAACAAAAGCATTGGGATATACCAAAGTGGGAAGAAACTGCTTAATTATGGCAACGGCTCACGTAGCTCACGATTGCATTGTAGGAGATAATGTGGTTATTGCCAACGCCTGTGGAATTGCCGGACATGTGGAAATAGGAGATTATGCCATCATTGGAGGACTTAGTGCAATACACCAATTTTCCAGAGTAGGTAAACACGTTATGATTTCAGGAGGATCGCTGGTAAGAAAAGACATTCCTCCTTTTATTAAAGTAGCGCGGGAACCACTGTCTTATACGGGCATCAACTCGATTGGACTGAGGAGAAGAGGTTTTACCAACGAACAAATATTCGAAATTCAATCCATTTACAGAGTGATTTTTCAAAGCAAAAACAACACCTCTCAAGCCTTGGAATATTTAGAAAAAGAACATTTACCCACAGCAGAAAGAGACGAAATAATAACCTTTATCCAAAATTCTCCGCGAGGAATTGTAAAAGGCTATGGAAAACATAAAGAATAAATACAATATTTAATTATATAAAAATCAATGGCAACAACTTCTGATATTAGAAAAGGACTTTGCATCAATTACAATCACGACATTTATAAAGTGATAGAATTCCTACACGTAAAGCCCGGAAAAGGACCAGCTTTTGTAAGGACCAAACTAAAAAGCGTAACCACCGGAAAAGTAATAGACAACACTTTTTCTGCCGGTCATAAAATCGATGAGGTAAGGGTAATTACCAACAGATATCAATATCTCTACGACGATGAAAATGGTTTTCACTTTATGAATAATGACGATTATTCTCAGATTTATATCAACAAAGATATGATAGAGAATGCCCAATACATGAAGTCGGGAGAAGAAGTAACCATCGTTATGAAAGAAGAAGATGGAACTCCACTTTCCGCAGAACTTCCTGCAAATGTAATTGTAGAAGTTACCGAGGCAGCTCCCGGAGTAAAAGGAAACACAGCTACCAACGCTACCAAAGATGCCGTTATCGAAACCGGAGCTCGTATTTCAGTTCCGTTGTTCATCGAGCCGGGCGATAAAATTAAAATCAGCACCGAAGATGGAAGTTATTTGGAACGCTTGAAAGAATAGAAAAGTGGCATGAAGTTTAAGCAAACACAAATATTAAAGGATATTGCAGCTCTTATCGATGCTAAATTGGTGGGAGACGAAAACTATCCCGTGTTGGGAACCAACGAAATCCATCGTGTAAAAGAAGGAGAAATCGTTTTTGTAAACCATCCGAAATATTACGATAAAGCATTAAATTCCGCTGCAAGCATTATCCTGATCGATCAGGAAGTAGAATGCCCCGAAGGAAAAGCTTTGCTCATTTCCAAAGATCCTTTTGGCGATTTCAATAAAATCAACACGCATTTTACCCCTGTTTCCGATTTTAAAACCGAAAATCAAAACGTTCAAATTGGAGAAAATTCGCAGATTCATCCAACTGTCATAATAGGAAACGATGTGAAAATTGGGAACAATTGCCTTATTCATCCCAATGTTATCCTTGGAGACCGAACCATTTTAGGCGATAATGTCATTATTCAGGCAGGTACTGTTTTGGGAGGAGATGCATTTTATTATAGAAAAACCTCCGAAGGTTTCGAGAAACTACAATCCGTAGGATATGTCGAGCTGGAAGATCAAGTGGAAATAGGCGTTAATTGTACCATCGATAGAGGAGTAACGGATGTTACTTTAATCAAAAAATCGACTAAGATTGATAATCAGGTGCAAATCGGCCACGATACCATTATTGGCGAAAAATGTTTAATTGCTTCTCAAGTCGGGATTGCTGGGTGTTGCAACATAGGAAACGAAGTTACTCTTTGGGGACAAGTAGGAGTGGCGGCTTCTATAACTATTGAAGATAAAACAGTGGTATTGGCTACTTCCGGAGTTTCTAAAAGTTTAAAAACCGGCACTTATTTCGGCGCACCTGCCGAGCCTGCTACCGATTATTACAAAAGAATGGTAAAAGTCAATCGGCTCCTAAAATGATTTTAAACTTAAAATAAATAATATTAAATTTACAAAAAATATAAAATGTCAGTATTAGTTAATAAAAATTCAAAAGTAATAGTTCAAGGTTTCACCGGAAACGAAGGAACTTTTCACGCAGAACAAATGATCGCTTATGGAACAAATGTAGTAGGAGGTGTAACTCCCAAAAAAGGGGGAACCGAGCATCTTGGGAAACCAGTATTCAACAGCGTGGCCGAAGCCGTAAAAGAAACCAGTGCTGATGTTAGTATCATTTTTGTACCACCAGCATTTGCAGCAGATGCTGTGATGGAAGCTGCAGATTCCGGAATAAAAGTAATCGTTTGTATTACCGAAGGGATTCCGGTGGCAGATATGGTAAAAGTAAAAGATTATATCAAAGATAGAAACTGCCGATTGATAGGTCCCAACTGTCCCGGAATTATTACTTCCGATGAAGCTAAAATTGGAATCATGCCCGGATTTGTTTTCAAAAAAGGAAAAGTAGGAATTATTTCCAAGTCGGGGACGCTTACTTATGAAGCTGCCGATCAAGTAGTAAAAGCAGGTTACGGTATTTCTACCGCCATAGGAATTGGGGGAGATCCCATTATCGGGACTACCACCAAAGAAGCTTTAGAAATGTTTATCAACGATCCTGAGACAGAAGCCGTAGTAATGATTGGAGAAATTGGAGGTCAATTGGAAGCCGATGCAGCCCATTGGTACAAAGAATCGGGATCTAAAAAACCGGTAGTTGGATTTATTGCCGGACAAACAGCTCCAAAAGGAAGAACCATGGGACATGCAGGAGCTATTGTTGGAGGCGCTGATGATACTGCGCAGGCAAAAATGAAAATCATGTCTGAATGTGGGATGAATGTGGTAGATTCCCCTGCAGAAATTGGAGCTACTGTAGCAAAAGTTTTAAACAATTAAGAACTAAAATAAATAAAAGATGAAGAAAATATTTTTAATTGCCGCAGTACTGCTGTTCACTTTTTCATCCGCTCAAATTGAATTCGAAAATACAAGAGTAGGGATTATTGCCGGACCTAACTATTCCGGAGTGAAAAATGCACACAATCCATCATCTAAAAAATGGGGATTCATGGCGGGAGGTTTTGTAGAAATTCCATGGAATTTCGGATATACACAAGATCAGTTTTATATCCAGCCCGAAGTAATGTATGTGTCTGCAGGAGAGAATGGAAAAAAAGACCAGAAGTACGAAGCGAATTATATCAATGTTCCTGTTTGGTTTAAAGCTTATTTTTCCGAAGCAGAAAATGAATTCTTTGGGATGATAGGACCTCGTTTTGGTTTTTTATTAAGTCAGAAAGTTGAAAATCCACAAATTGAAGGTTATCTTCCGGAAAATTTTGGAAAAGCGGCTCCATTCGATTTTGCTATTGGTGCAGGTCTTGGGTTTAGTTACAAAAGACAGTTGGAACTTAGCTTGAGATATGAAATGGGCTTGAGTAATGCTTATCCGGATTTGGATAAAGATTTTGTAGGAACCGGAGATGCCAATGCTTTAAAAAATAAAAAGCAACAAATCATCAGTTTGGCACTAAGTTATACTTTTGAGTAAAAACCAATACTTATAAAAAATACCGCTTCTTTTTTAGGAGCGGTATTTTTTTATTATCGTAATATCGTAAACCAAAGTTCAAAATATTACCTTCACCGGGTGGTTATTTTACGTCATACGTTCCATCTTCCAGCCACTGAATGGCTTCGCGTAGTGGAATAGCAAAATGCCCTGCCTGTTCATTGTCAAAAGCGGTCTTCCAGCGCACGTAGCCAAATTCGTAATCGGGCAAATCGGTATGGTCGTTTTTTAGCGTGGTGGTGCTGTTTCGCAAGGCATCTTCGGAAACGGGCAAGTGCAGAATCTCTTGTAAAACACCGTTGGGATATTTCGGGTTTTTGATACGCAGACCCGAAATGGCAATGTGTACAATCGTTCCATAAGCCTCGTAATGTTCTATTTTTACGATTTTTAATGTAGAATTTTCTTCATTGGGGCGGGTGTGGTAGTGCCATTTTTGCCCTACTTTAAAGGCGGGTAGGCTTTCTTTTTTGGTTAAGATTGAAAATAAACTCATTTGATGATTACTATTTATTTATCTTCTCGACTATAAAATAGAAAGGATCCATAATGATTCTATTATAGTAAACGACTAGAGTAGGAACATAATTATTTTGATTGGGAATGTTTAAGTAAAAAGAACCAAATCCAATCGACTCGTCCTCCCTATCTTCTACTTTAATCAGGTATTCTGTAAACTTAACTCCTTCGGGATAAATGTCATCGTTTTCTTCATCTTTTGTTACATAATAATCTTTTATTTTATACAATTCCTCTGTTCCGTCATCAACAAATTCAATTTTCAATGTTTTTTTCTTTATATCAAAAAAGAATCTATAATCAACCTTTTCGTCTGAAACCAGATCTTTAATTGCTTTGTAGGCAAATTTTTGTGCAAAAGAAGTTGTTGTGGTAACCAGCAATATCATCGCTGTAAAAATTGTTTTTAATGCTCTTGTGTTCATGATTTCTATTTATTAAATTATTTGTTGCAAGAAGGGTCCTTGGAAAGGCTTTTCATCAAGCGTTCAACTTCTTTTCTATCTTCTTTTTTTATTTTAAAAAAAGTGAATTTGTTGCTTTTCGAAGTATTGTGCCATTTACCATCGGCAAATATATTTGCCGTTATTACTTTTGGTTCATCATATAATATTGCCCCGTCTTTGTCTATTTCTTTAAAATTATGGTTTATCCTAATGAAATTGGGACCATCCAACACACCATCGTTGCTAGTATAAAAAACTGTCGTACTGCATTTTTCCGTAACTATTTGCGTAATGTCTTCGTTTTCTGCACTATTTTTAAAAAGAGATGCTAACTCTTTATTACGCGTGTCTTCTATACCATTTTCGTAATAATAAGTGTCAACGCCAACAGGCATACCTTCTTTAATATTTCCAATAGATTCTAACTGTCCATTGCTATAGTATATTCTTAATTCTCCTTCAATTTCCCCATTTACATAATTATAGACGCTCCAAAGTTGCCCGTTTTGATAGTAATTCTTATGCTCGCCCTCTTTTATGCCTTTTACATAACTTCTGCTAGATTTCAACTGCCCATTTTCATAATACGTCTTAACTTCCCCTTCAATTTCCCCGTTTACATAATTCTCAATTGTTTCAAGCTGCCCGTTTTCATGATACACCTTTAATTCCCCTTCAAGTTCCCCATTTACATAATTCGCAATTGTTTCAAGTTGCCCGTTTTCATGATACACCTTTAATTCCCCTTCAATTTCCCCGTTTACATAATTCGTAATTGTTTCAATTTCCCCGTTTTCATAATATGTCTTTCCCTCACCTTCAATTCCCCCGTTTACATAATTCGCAATTACTTTAAGCTGCCCGTTTTCGTGATATATCTTTAATTCCCCTTCAAGCTTTCCATCTATATAATTGTAAATTGCTTTAAGCTGCCCATTTTCATAATAGTTTTTCCATTCTCCTGTTTCTTTTTCATCGGGTGTCATATACCCTGAAGTTTTTATTTTACCACTGTCATAATACTCTTTATGTTCTTTGTTTTGGGCAAAAGATGTTACCGTAATCAGCAATATCATTGCTGTAAAAATTGTTTTGAATGTTCTTGTGTTCATAATTTCTATTTATTTAATTATTTAATTATTCGTTGCAAGAAGGGTCCTTGGAAAGACTTTTCATCAAGCGTTCAACTTCTTTTCTATCTTCTTTTTTTAATTTAAAATAGATGAATTCATTGTCCTGCATAACATAGTGCCATGTACCGTCGTCAAATTTATTTGCCGTTTTTACTTTTGGTCCATCGTATAATATTACCCCGTCTTTGTCTATTTCTTTAAAATTATGGTCTATCTCAATGAAATAGGAACCAGCCATAAAACCGGTGTGGGTATAATAAACTCTTGTATAGCACTTTTCCGTAATTATTTTCGTAATCGTTTGGCCTTCGCCCATTGAACCAAATTGGTATTTTTTAAAAATAGATGCTAGCTCTTTGTTACGGGTGTCTTCTACGCCATTTTCGTAATAATAAGTAGGATTGTCAATAAGTATGTCTTCTTTATAATTTCCAATAGTTTGCAACTGTCCATTGGTATAGTATGTCCTTACTTCTCCTTCAACCTCTCCGTTTACATAATTATAGGTGCCCTTAAGTTGCCCGTTTTGATAGTAAAACTTCTGTTCGCCTTCAGGAATGCCTTCTATATAACTTCCGCGAGCCTTTAACTGCCCATTTTCATAATACTCCTTCGCTTCTCCTTCAAGCTGCCCATCTTTATAGTTCGTAATTGCTACAAGCTGCCCATTTTCGTGATACATTTTCCATTCTCCTGTTTCTTTTTCATCGGGAGTCGTATGCCCTGTAATTTTTATTTTACCATTGTCATAATACTCTTTATACTCTTTGTTTTGGGCAAAAGATGTTACCGTAATCAGCAATATCATTGCTGTAAAAATTGTTTTTAATAATCTTGTGTTCATAATTTCTATTTGTTTGTAATTTTTTTAATAGCTTTTAGTACTAGCGTTTGCCTTTCAGCCTAATTTCTTATCTGATGAGCTTTAGACCCTAGATACTAAAACATACGTATAGAAATGGTTTTCATTCGTTTAGTCATCTGTTGTAATCGTTCTCAAACTCTGTCCACTTGCGTGGAAGTCAAAGGCCTTGTTTACCAAAAGCTTGTCTTGCTCGTTGATGCTTCCGTAGCGTTGGCGGTCTTTGGCAGCTAGTGTGGTGTTGATAGCTTCCAAAGCGGTTTTTAGTTCTGTTAGTACGTCTTTGGCTGTGGTAACATCGTCGGCAGACAGGTGGTACATGTTGTTAAGATAGGTAAGAAGCATAATAAAAAAATGAAGGTTAGAAAATGGTCTGCTTATCTGATATAGTAGGCTAAATGCTAATAGAATTTGGGATATGGGGGTAAAATGTTGGGCGGGTGCAAAAAAGTAAATATTATTGTTTTTTTTGTAAAAATAAAATTAATATCTTTAGTTTGAAATAGCTATATATAGTCATTTTTTTTAGTTAAATCATAAGGTTATAATAAAAGAGAAATTTTTGGTTCTTTTGTTTTTGAGACAAAAAAACATGCTTTAATAATTAATTTATGGAGGATAAAATAGATAAACTTAGAGATATCTGGAGCGGTATCCCAAAAGCGGTATCGGGACAGATTAATCTTTCTCAAAAAGAGATTATCAACAAGTATATGGATGTCTTCCATATTGGGGAATATTTCTATGTTATTTTCAATACCCGCACTGCGGAAATGGAATATGTGAGTTCCAATGTGAGTAAAATTTTGGGATATTCGCCGGAAGATTTTCAGCTTTCTGTGGTGCTTAACAATATTCACCCCGATGATTTGTCGTACTATTATCATTATGAGCAGAGTGCCGTGCGTTTTTTTTCGGGACTTACCGAAGATTTATTTTTTAAGTACAAATTCTCCTACGATTATCGTATGCAAACTTCTACCGGAGAATATAAAAGGCTGTTGCAGCAGATTGTTCCTATTTATTATTTCCCCGAAGGAGGTGCACGTACCTTAGGGATTTTTACGGATCTTACACATCTTAATCTCAGCGGTATTCCCAAGTTGTCCTTCATCGGGATGGAAGATGCACCTTCATATTATAACGTGCATTTGAAAGAGGAGTTTATGCTCTCCTTACATTTGTTTACTAAAAAAGAACAAGAGATTCTGAACTTGGTGATACAAGGGATGAACAGCGATAAAATAGCCACTCAGCTGAACCGAAGTGTCCATACGATACGTAATCATCGCAAAAGTATTTTGAAAAAATCGGGTTGTTATAATGTGCAGGAACTACTGGTAAAATCCATCCGAGAGGGTTGGGTGTGATGTAGAGATAGTACCATGTCCACGATAATTTATGTCATTTTAAAATTGAATTAATAAAAGTATTTGTCTTTAAACCAAGTTTTAACTACTCCTAATCCATTTTAATACTTCTTTAAAAGTAACTTTATTTCCATAAATCAAAATTCCTACTCGGTACACTTTTCCGGCGATAAAAATCATTAAAAGCGCACTTCCCACAAGTAAAAGCATAGAAACCGCCAATTCCCAAGTCGGAACTCCAAAGGGAATTCTGGCAATCATGGCAACCGGTGATGTAAGCGGAATGATCGATAACCAAAAAGCCAAAGGTCCATCGGGATTATTCATAATGCTGAAACTTCCGTATAATCCCAACGTAAGTGGTAAAATCGCAAAAATGGTAAATTGCTGAGTTTCCGTTTCGTTGTCCACCGCAGAGCCGATAGCAGCATAAATGGAACTGTAAAATATATATCCCAATAGAAAATAAAAGATAAAAACGAATATAATACTCAGATAATTAAGACTGAGCAAGCTGTGGGAAATCATACCAAACATCTGTTCAATATTCCCGAATTGGCTGGCGGAAGAAGCCGCTCCGCTCAATGTTTCCGGCGACGATAGAAAACTTTGATTGAAAAATACAGCCGCCGCCACAATCATAATAATCCAAGTGATAAACTGCGTGAGGGCGACCAAAGTAACTCCCAGAATTTTCCCCAACATCAAATCGAAAGGTTTTACAGAGGAAATGATAATTTCTACCACGCGATTGTTTTTTTCTTCCAAAACGCTTCTCATCACCCGAACGCCATAGATTACGATAAACATAAAAGTGGCGTACATTAAAATGCCTGCCAATGCGGATTTTACCCCAAACTCGAAATCTCCGTCGCCTTTGGTTTTGTTTTTAATATTTTCGGTATTCAGCGTGAAACTTTTGTTGAGATCGGAAATCTCATTTTCATCCAATCCTAAATTTTTAATCTTTTCTTTTCTTACTTCCGAAGAAATTGCGGTTGCTATTTTCTGTCGGGAATCGAAGCTTACTTTTTTATTGGTATAAAGCATACTTTCCTTTTCCAGTCGATTGAAATCTTGGTTTTCCAATTTAGGAATTACCAAAAGCCCGTCCAGTGCTTCGGTGTCTTTCAAGGTAGCTTTTACACTTTCTACATCTGCCACATCAATATATTGATAGGAAATATCGCTGGTGCTGGGAATTTTTTGGAAAACACCGCTTTCATCGGCAACGGCAATATTATAATGCGTTTCGTTGGCTTTAAACATGTAAGCGATAATTGCTCCGAAAAGCAAAATAAGAATAGGTGCTAAAAGTGTAAGCAGAACAAAAGATTTCTTTTTTACCTGCGTAATATATTCTCTTTTTGTGATGAGAAAAACTTTCTTCATGTTCGAAAATTATTATAAAATTCTTTAATGGAATGTAAAAATTGCTTCTGTAGAAGTAGTGTTTTTTTGAACGGCGTGGATAAAAACTTCATTCATATCGGGAATACGCTCTTCAAAAATGCGGATTTTTCCTATTTGCATTAATTCTTCCAAAAGTAAATGTTGGTTGTTTTCGTTTTTAGCTTGAAAACTCGTTAATCCGTTTTTTCTCACCACATCGTGAAGATGGTGGCGTTGCTGGAATTCCTGAAAAAGGTTTTCGTTTACTTCTTCTAAAACGATATGAAATTCATTCTTTTTAAAACGCTCTCGAATGTCGAATAAATTGCCATCCAAAACTTTGTGCGAATGATCTATCATCGCGATATAATCGCACATTTCCTGAATAGATTCCATTCGGTGGGTGGATAAAATAATGGTGGTTCCTTCGTTTTTTAGCTGAATGATTTTATCTTTAATCAAGTTGGCATTTATCGGGTCGAAGCCTGAAAAAGGTTCGTCTAAAATCAACAATTTAGGGCGATGCAAAACGGTAACTACAAATTGAATTTTCTGTGCCATACCTTTGGAAAGTTCGGTAAGTTTTTTCTTCCACCATTGGTCTATTTCCAATTGCTGAAACCAATATTTAGCACTTTCCATTGCTTCTTTTCGGGACATACCTTTCAATTCACCAAAATAAATCAGCTGATCTCCGATGGTCATATTTTTATAAAGTCCGCGTTCTTCGGGCATATATCCAATTTGTTTGATATGATCGGGTTTTAGCTTTTCTCCATCGATATAAATTTCCCCCGAATCGGGTATGGTGATTTGATTAATAATCCGAATGAAAGAAGTTTTTCCGGCACCATTAGGACCCATTAAGCCATAAATGCTTCCTTTGGGAACTTCTATACTAAAATTATCGAGCGCCACTTTTTCCCCCGAATTATATGTTTTGGTAATATTTACAGCCTTCAGCATTTTAATATTTTTATGTTGAAAAAAGTATCGCCTCGGATTTATCTCGAGACGATATTATCATTATTTTGAAGGAATTTCTTTTAAAATATCCAAAAGATATCCCCAGAATTTTTGTACGGAAGGAATGTTGGCGCGTTCGTCGGGAGAGTGAGCGCCCAATATGGTGGGACCGAAAGAAACCATTTCCATTTTAGGAAAAGTTGCTCCTATAATTCCACATTCCAAACCAGCATGACAAGCCAATACTTGTGGGTTTTCCTGAAATTTTTCTTTGTAAATTCTCTCTAAAATTTTCACAATTTCAGAATCCGGATCCGGTTGCCAACCGGGATAAGATCCGCTGAATTTTACTTCCATTCCGGCCAATTCAAAAGAAGCTTTTAGTTGATCGGCAACCTCGAATTTAGTGGAATCCACAGAGGAACGGGATAAGCATAATACTTTTATTTGGTGGTCTTTTAGCTCTACGCGAGCGATATTATTGGAAGCTTCTACCAAATCGTCGATATCGGGACTCATTCTGAAAACACCATTGTGAGCAGCTTTCAGGGCGTAAATAAAAGCTTTAGATTCTTCTTTGGAAATAGCATCTGCTTCTAAATGTCTTTTGGTAATGAGGATTTGCAGATTTTTTTCTAAAGAGTGAAATTCGTGAAGAATGTCTTCTTTAATTTTTTCTGCTTCTTTTATAAAATCATCTAAATTTTGTCCGGGTAAAATGAACTCGGCTTTGGCTTCTCTGGGAATAGCATTTCTTAATCCACCGGCATTGATACAAGTAAGTTGCACATGATAATCTACGGCTTTAAATAAAAATCTGCATAAAAGTTTGTTGGCATTTCCTAAGCCTTTATGGATGTCCATTCCCGAATGTCCGCCTTTCAATCCTTTGATTTCTATGTAAATACCTTCTTCTGAAATTGGAGTGGTTGGGTAGGTTTTGGTGGCGGTTACATCCACGCCGCCGGCGCAACCAATCCCGATTTCATTGTCTTCTTCTGTATCCAAATTGAGGAGAATTTCTCCTTTCAGAAATCCCGGTTGCAATCCAAAAGCTCCCGTCATTCCGGTTTCTTCATCAATGGTGAACAAAGCTTCCAAAGGAGGATGCGGAATGTCTTTACTTTCCAGCAAACTCATAATGGTAGCAACTCCCAAACCGTTGTCTGCGCCTAAGGTGGTTCCTTTGGCTTTTACCCAATCGCCATCTACATACATTTGTATTCCTTGGGTATCGAAATCGAAATCGGTGTCGTTATTTTTTTGACAAACCATATCCAAATGGGATTGCAATGTTACCATTTTTCGGTTTTCCAATCCCGCAGTGGCAGGTTTATAAATGACCACATTTCCGGTTTCGTCTTCCTTGGTTTCTAAACCGAGAGAAATCCCGAAATCTTTTATGAATTTTATTACTCTTTCTTCTTTTTTCGAGGGTCGTGGAACTGAATTTAATTTAGAAAAGTTTTTCCAAATTACTTGTGGTTCCAAATCTGATAGTTCCATAAAGTATTTATATTTTTATTGTATAGGTAAAACACAAATTTACGAAAAACAAAGGAATAGTTTTGTTTCTAATCGAGTAGCTTTTTATGATTTATTTTCTTTTTTGCCGATCTAAAAACTTATTTTTGTAATTATGAATTTTCCGAGTAAGGTTTTAGAAAAAGCAGTAGATGAAATTGCCGGACTTCCCGGGATAGGAAGAAAGTCGGCTATGCGCTTGGCTTTGTATCTTTTAAAACAACCCAATTCGCAGGGAATAGCTTTGGGAAATGCTATACAAGAATTGGTGAAAGAAATAAAGTATTGTAAAATCTGTCATAATTTTTCAGACCAAGAATTATGTGAAATTTGTGCCGATCCCAAAAGAAACGATGCGTTGCTTTGCGTGGTAGAAGATGTAAGAGATGTAATGGCAATTGAGAATACAGGGCAATATCGCGGGAAATATCTGGTGTTGGGCGGAAAACTTTCTCCTATGGAAGGAATTGGTCCCGATCAGTTGCGTATTGAAAGTTTGGAAAATAAAATTGCTCAAGGCAATGTGAAAGAAGTGATATTTGCTTTAAGTGCTACAATGGAAGGAGATACCACGGTTTATTATCTTTATAAAAGATTGAAAAAATATCCGTTGATTTTTTCCGTAATTGCCAGAGGAATAGCCGTAGGAGACGAATTGGAATATGTAGATGAAATTTCCTTGGGAAGATCCATCAATAATCGCCAACCTTATCACGAATAAGTGGATTTAAGCATTATAATTATCAACTACAATGTTGCCGAGCGTTTGGATAAATGTTTGGAATCTCTGCAGATGTATTTAAAAAATATTTCGGCAGAAGTAATAGTAATGGACAATGCTTCTCCGGATCGATCTTGGATTTCCCTCAAGGAGAAATATCCGAAAGTACAGTTTCATCCGCTGGATAAAAATTATGGTTTTGCAGTAGCAAATAACAAAGGAGTGGCTTTGGCAAAAGGCGAATATATTTTGTTGCTAAATCCCGATACTTTAATCCTCGATAATCTATTTGAAGATTTGCTGAAATTTTCAAAACAGCATCCCGAGATGGGAACTTTGGGAGTGAGAATGATAAATGGAGAAGGGAAATTTCTCCCCGAATCCAAGCGCTCTGTTCCAAATCTTAGGAATTCTTTTTCCAAACTTTTTCTTTCTCAAAATGAAGCCAACAAGAAAAACTATTATCGAGGCGATATTTCGGAAGAGGAAATTGCAGAAGTAGAAGTAATTACCGGCGCTTTTATGTGGATGCAGAAAAAGATATATGAAAAAGTGGGAGGATTGGACGAGGCTTATTTTATGTACGGCGAAGACATCGATATTTGCTATTCTCTTTTAAATTTGGGATATAAAAATTACTATTTCGGGAAAAAAACAATAATCCATTACAAAGGAGAAAGCACCACAAAAGACGAAGTTTATTTAAACAGATTTTATGGTGCAATGCAGATTTTCCTTAATAAATATTATAAAAATCAAAATCCGTTGCAATATCAGATACTTTCGGCAGGATTGAAATTGAAATACAAATTGGCCAAGAACACTTTAAAAAGAAAATCTTCTTCCTGAAGCATCAGAAAGAAGATTTTTATATTTTCAAAAAAAATTATTATTCGGTAGGAGCAGGTGTTTCCGTAGAAGTTGGAGCAGCTGTAGGCTGTTGTACAGGAAGTTGTTGCTGCTGTGTTGGAGTTGTAGTTGTTGGTTTTTTCACAGAATTCGGATCGGCAGTTAATACAGCGCTAAGAATGATAAGCACGGTAATAAAAATACCCAATCCCCAAGTAGCTTTGTCCATAAAATCATTGGTTCTTTGTACACCAAACGAAGCTGTGGAAGTTCCTCCGAATGTAGAAGAAAGTCCTCCTCCTTTTGGGTTTTGCGCCATAATGACGATAACCAAAAACACGCAAGCTATAATAATAAGCACCATTAAAAGGGTGAAAATTGTACTCATGAATTTTATTTTTCAGTGTGCAAATATACAAAAAGAGATTTACTCTTTTATCAATTTCGAGATAAATTTTTAAAACAAACTATTGATAGCGTGCAACTATTGATAGCGTGCATGCTCTTTTTCTTTTTTAAACAATTTGATAATAGGTTTAAAGAAAGCCAAATATTTATCCATATCGAAAAGCTGGGAATCGGTTACTGCTTTTATGGTAAGCCAAATTCCAAAAGGAAATAGCACCAAATTGGGCAACCAAGCGGCCAAATAAGGATTTAGGTTTCCTTTCCAGGCGAGGTTTTCGGTCCACAGATTGAGAACATAATAAAGAATAAAAATTACAATGGCTACAATTACAGGAACGCCCACGCCACCTTTTCGGATGATGGAACCCAAAGAAGCGCCGATAAGAAAGAAAATAACACACGTTATCGCATAAGAGATAATCCGCTGCTGGTACATCACGATTTTGCTAAAGTACTTTACAGTATTCGAAATCTGAGGCGATTTCATATTATAATTTCGTTCGTAATGGTCTACTTTCTGAAAAGCATTGTACAAAACTTCCAGTTTTTTATCCTGTGCTAAAGTATCCAATTTAAAAGGCGCAGCGATATTTTCTTTTTTTATTTTAGCCTTGTCGAGGTACTGAATATAAACATTTTGTTGCCCCGCCAATTCCGTTGCCATGCTGGAATATAACTCGTTGTCGTCTGTTTTTTGAGTGTTTATTCTATCGGTAAGTTTATTAAAACTTTGGAATTGATAATCGTCTTTTATGCTCTCTTCTTCCACGCCATCTCTTATGAGTTGTGAAATATCGAACACTTGAACCAACGAATCGAATTTAATCATTTGGTTTTGTTGGCGGTTTCTCTGGTCATAATCTTTTCCCTGTACCATATCTTGATAAATGGAACCTTTATAAAGAATAAGTTTTAGATACTTGGGAGATTCAGCTTTAACAAATCGTCCATGATCCGCAACCACAGTTTGTTTGTCTTCATAAGCATTTGCGATTTTATGGATGAAAACTCCTTTCACGCGATCGCCTTCTTCTCCCTGAATTTCGTCGAATTTTATAGACATTTCCGGAACAGATGAAGTAAATTGTCCGGGAGTGAAATTAAGTGCCGGGCGCGATGTTGCGATATTAAAAAGCATGTTTTTCGCCTTTTTCTGAAAATCCGGAATAATGTTGTTGGAGAAAAGATAAAGTAAAATGGAGAGAAAAATGGTAACGATAAACAAAGGCCGCATAATGCGCGTAAGCGGAATTCCCGAAGATTTCATGGCGGCCAATTCGTAATGTTCGCCAAAATCGCCAAAAGTCATAATCGCTGCCAAAAGAATGGTAAGTGGCAACACCATTTTTACCACCGTAACGCCCAAATAGGAAAATAATTTTATCATTTCCCAAGTGGTAAGACCTTTTCCGGCAATTTGCCCCATCTGAATCCAAATGATATTCACGATGAAAATAAAGCAAAGAATGCTGAATATAAATAAAAACGGCCCGAAGAAGGTTTTTATAACGTATTGGTCTATTTTCTTTATCATGGTTAAATAGATAAAAAGCCACATTCTGTGTGACTTTTTATTTGTTTTATATTTTTGAGTTTACAACTCGGTAATTAAATATTTTCCATATTTAGATGGATCGAATTGAAATTTGGAACTATCTATGGAAGCACCGGGAGCATAACTTTTCACTAAAATAAGAGAAATAGATCCGTCGGTTCCGTATTGTTCCAATTTCAATAATTCTTTTTTGCCCGAATCTACAAATAAATTTACATACTTCATACCATTATTGGTAGTAGGGGTTAATCTTATATGATCTGTGCTCACTCCGTGTATGTCTTTTTTTCCTACATAAACCAAGTTGTATCCTTCTTTATAAGCCTCCAAATAGCCGAAAGGAGAAAACAAAACATCGTCTTTTGTGGGTTTGGCAATTGTAACTTCGTGGTCTTCGCTATTGATGTTGTACACTTTGTTGCCATCGAAAATTTGCTCTGTGTTGCCAATTTTCAAGCTGTATTTTTCTCCGGAACTGTAAAAATAGCCACTTTCGTTTTTGGTTATTTTGTTCATCCCGATTCCGTATATAAAGGCAAAAGAATTGTTTTGGTGCGATTTATAATTTGCAGAAACCGCATCCAATATAGATTTGGCTTTCGGATTTATCGATTGAGCAAAGCTAAAAGTAAATGAAAGCGCTAAAATTCCAAGAGAGAGTTTTTTCAATATATAATTCATCTTATTGGTTTTAAAAAATTAACCTGTTTTATATATCTTTCAAATACTGTTCCAAAGAATTTATGTCTTTTATAAGCACATCTCTTGCTTTAGATCCGTTAAAACTTCCTACAATTCCGGCAGCTTCCAGTTGATCTACAATTCTTCCGGCTCGGTTATAGCCTATTTTCAATTGTCGCTGAAGCATAGAAGTAGAGCCTTGTTGTGTATTGACCATAATTCGGGCGGCTTCTTCAAAAAGTTCGTCTTTCTCATTAGGATCGAAACCATCTGAAGAAGAATCGGATTCCATATCAGGTTCAGGAAGTAAATAAGCATCGGGATATCCTTTTTGTTCCCCGATAAAATCGGCAATTTCTTCTACTTCCGGAGTATCTACAAATGCGCATTGCAAGCGGATTAAATCGTTTCCGTTAAAATAAAGCATATCTCCTTTTCCCACCAATTGGTCGGCTCCGGGGCTGTCTAAAATCGTTCGGGAATCTACACTGGAAATTACTCTAAATGCCACGCGTGCGGGGAAATTGGCTTTAATCATTCCCGTAATTACGTTTACAGAAGGGCGTTGGGTAGCGATAATTAAGTGAATCCCGATAGCTCTTGCCAATTGTGCCAGGCGCGCCACAGGTTGCTCCACTTCTTTTCCGGCCGTCATAATAAGATCGGCAAATTCATCAACTACCAAAACGATATAAGGTAAAAAACGGTGTCCGTTATTCGGATTGAGTTTTCTTTCGCTGAACTTTGTATTGTATTCCTTTATATTCTTACAAAATGCATTTTTAAGGAGTTCGTAACGATCGTCCATTTCTTTACAGAGCGAATTTAGCGTGTTAATTACCTTGGAATTATCGGTAATAATCGCATCTTCTTCTCCGGGAAGTTTGGCCAAATAATGGCGCTCTATTTTGGAGTATAAAGACAATTCAACTTTTTTGGGATCTACCATTACGAATTTCAGTTCGCTGGGATGTCTTTTATACAGCAAAGAAGTGATAATGGCATTTAAGCCCACAGATTTTCCTTGTCCCGTAGCTCCGGCCATTAATAAGTGAGGCATTTTTGCAAGATCGGCAACGAAAACTTCGTTGGAAATGGTTTTACCAAAAGCGATGGGTAAATCCATTTTCGCATTCTGAAATCGCGAAGAAGCAATAGCAGAACGCATACTTACCAAAGTGGGTTTTTTATTGGGAACTTCAATTCCTATGGTTCCTTTTCCGGGCATAGGCGCAATAATACGAATGCCCAAAGCAGAAAGGTTTAAAGCAATATCGTCTTGTAGTTTTTTGATTTTTGCCACACGAATTCCGGCAGCGGGAATAATTTCATAAAGTGTAATGGTAGGGCCTATGGTGGCTTTTATTTCTTTAATATCTACGCTGAAGTTTTTCAACAGACCTACAATTCTGTTTTTGTTTTCTTCCAACTCTTGCTTGTCTATTTCTATGTGCTGATTTCCATAATCTTTTAGCAAAGAAAGATTGGGCAGCTGAAATTTGGGTAAATCCAATGTATGGTCGTATAATCCGTGTTTATCCACCAATTCATTGGATTGAGATTCGCTTGTGCTTTCTTCTTTTTTCTGTTCCACTGTAAAAGCAATTCCGTCTTCGGAGGATTTTACTTCGGTGGGGGAAGAACTGATTCCCGTTTTGTGAGGAGTTTCTATTACAGGAATTTCTCTTTTAGGTTCAAAAGGAGTAGAAGAACTGCTCTCTAAATTTAGAGTATTTACCTCCGTAGAAGATTTTGTGGGAAGAGGAAAAGTGGAAGAAACTTCTTCGTTTTCTTCTTCTTCTTCTATTGATTCTTCGGGAATTTCTTCATCTTCTTCGTTTTTAGAAGGGATAAAGCTTTTAACTTTTCCAATGGTATTGTCGTTGATTTGCTGAAATCTTTCTTTTACTTTGGAAGGTCTTAAATTAAACTCGAGTATAAAGTAAAGGGCAATGCTGATAATAATGATAAGCCAAAGCCCGAAAGGACCGATTAATATGCTGAGATAATCGGAAATTTCGTAACCATAAACTCCCGATAATACTCCGGCGCCTCCGGTAATGGCACCGAAAAAAATAGGAATCCAACAAATGAAAAACAGGCTATGGGAAATGGTTTTCCAAGGTTTGAAGTATTTCTTTTTTAAAATCAATGTGCCGAATACAAAAAGCAAAAAGGCAACCACAAAGGCAGCAATCCCGATAGAATCGAAAATAAAAAAGTTGCCCAGCCAATCTCCTATTTTCCCAAAAATGTTGGAAGCTACAATTTCTTTATCTAGAATGGCTCCCGCCTGGCTTTGGTCGGATCGCCATTTCATAAGGTAAGAAATGAAAGAAACCACCATAACCAAAGATGTAAAAACAAGTAGAATGCCGAGAATTATTCTGGATTTAGAGATGGTTTTATTTGTAGGTGCTTTCGCTTCTGTAGCCATTGTTTAAGTGTATTGTTAATATGAGTTTTGCAAATTTAAGCTAAAATACATAATATATTACAAATTTCTTTACGATACAAAGCAAACGCCACAATATCCTTTTTCGCGAAGCATCAGGAATTTAATAAGATGATTTTTGTCTTATTACGAGGATAATTCATTTATAGACTGTAACTTTGCATGACTTCGAAAAAGACGATCTAAATGAAAAAATTTGTCAATATAATTATCTCTACGCGAACCATGGCGGTTTTACTTCTGTTGTTCGCAATCTCCATGGCTGTAGCAACCTTTGTAGAAAACGATTACGGAACTCCCACAGCAAAAGCACTTATTTATAATTCCAAATGGTTTGAAGTGATTATGCTGCTTCTCATCATGAATTTTATAGGAAATATTGCAAGATACCGATTGTTGAGGCGGGAGAAATGGCCGGTATTAATTTTCCACCTCGCGTTTATATTGTTGTTTATAGGAGGAGCCATTACCAGATATATTAGTTTTGAAGGTATGATGCTCCTAAGAGAAGGGCAATCTTCCAACCAGATTATGAGCGATAAACAATATATGAAGGTGCAAATTGAAGACAATGGCGATGTTTTTTCTTATCCGGATGTGCCTTATATTATGTCGCCTTTACACCATAATTTTAAAGGAACTTACGATTTTAGAGGAGAGAAATTCCATATTCAAGCTTTGGATTATATATTAAGAAAAAAAGATTCCTTAATTGCCGATCCCAAAGGTGAAACTTATTTACACTTGGTTTCTACCGATGGTGGAGGTCGCGAGAATATTTTTATAAAACCGGGAGAGGTAAAGAATGTTAATGGAATGCTCGTTACTTACAATCGACCTATCGAAGGAGCAGTAGAAATACACGACGAAAAAGGATTTTTACAAATAAAAACTCCCGAGAATGCAGAATATATGACGATGGCTACACAAGCCACCGGAATCTCCAAAAAAGATGTATTGGATACGCTGAAATTAAGAAGTCTTTACACCATTGGAGAATTGAAATTAGTGGTGCCGGAAGGAGTGAAAAAAGGAAAGTTAATGGAATTTTCGGGAGATAAAAACAAAGATGCCATGCTTCCCGATCTTTTGCGCTTAAAAATAACCGGCCCGAAATCCGAGAAAATAGTAGATGTAATTGCAGACAGAAACAATCCGGGAGGAGCGAAACAAATTGAACTGGACGGTAAAAATCTGATGATAGGTTATGGTCCTAAAATTATCGAATTGCCTTTTGCTTTGAAATTGGATCAGTTTGTAATGGAAACTTACCCCGGAAGTAATTCACCTTCGGCTTATGAATCTCATGTACAGATTTTGGAAGACGGCAAGGTAACGCCTTATAAAATATTTATGAATCATGTTTTAGATCACAGAGGTTATCGTTTCTTCCAATCGGGTTTCGATCCCGATAGAAAAGGAAGTCATTTGTCTGTAAACCACGATTTTTGGGGAACCAATATTTCTTATATTGGTTATGCATTTTTATTTTTCGGAATGTTTGTTTCACTCTTTTGGAAGGGAACTCGCTTTTGGCAATTGAATGGTATGTTGAAAACTTTAAGCAAAAAGAAACTTACAATATTGGTCTTTATTTTTGCAGGATTGGGAGCTTTTCAGGCGCAGGGATATGATAACGGCAGTAATTCCAATCAAAGTGAAGAAATAGACATGCATGGAAAGGAAACTTATGGTAAAACAGAAGTGAAAGAAACCCAACCGCAGGCCACTTCAAATTCAGATCGTTTTATTATCGATCCGGATAAAATTGTGGAAATTTCCAATATTAACAAAGAACATGCAGATAAATTCGGGTATGCGGTAGTGCAAAATATTCAGGGGAGAATAGTTCCTATCAACACTTTGGCACTGGATGTATTAAGGAAATTATATAAAAAAGACACTTTCCATGGTTTAGATGCCAATCAATGGTTTTTGGCCATCAATACCAATCCGTTTTTGTGGACGCAAGTTCCCATTATTAAAGTAAGTTCCTTGGGAGGCGAAGAATTGAAGAAGAAAGCTCGTGCAAATGAAGAAGGATACACTACATTGGTAAGTCTTTTTCCTTTGGATGATACGGGGCGCCCTCGGTTTTTATTGGAAGAAGACTATAAAAACGCTTTTCAAAAGAGTCCGGCAGAACAAACCCGATACGATCAAGGGGTAATAGAATTGAACGATCAGTTGCAGGCTTTTAACGGAATACTTTCCGGTCAATATATGAGGATTGTACCTGTTCCCAACGATATTAATCACACTTGGCATTCTTGGTTGGATACCGAATTGGAACCGGATGAAGATGCGCAGAAGATTTTAGGGCCTTATTTTGCCAGTGTGTTAGATGCAACCAAAGATGGTAATTGGGCAAGAGCCGACCGCGAATTAAAAAAACTTCAGGATTATCAGCACAAATGGGGCAAGCAAGTAATGCCTTCGGATAAAAAGATAGAAGTTGAGGTCTTTATGAACAAACTCAATTTAAACTTCCGCCTGCTTATGTTTTACACTTTTGTAGGAGGATTTTTATTGGTGTTAGGTTTTATTAATCTTTTCAGACAATCTCGAATTTTAAAAACAATCATCAATGTCATTATATGGATCGGGGTGGTGGGATATGCCGCTCACTTTTTAGGGTTAATTGGCAGGTGGTACGTTTCGGGACACGCGCCGTGGAGTAGTGGCTACGAAGCGATTATGTTCATTTCTTGGGTGGGGATTACTGCTGGGTTTTTGTTGTATAGAAATTCCAATGCGCTTATTCCGGCAGCCGGATTTTTGGTGGCGGTGATTATGATGGGATTTGCGTATGGAGGAGCAGAACTGAATCCGCAAATTACGCCTTTGGAACCTGTATTGAAGTCTTATTGGTTAATTGTACATGTGGCAATTATCACTTCCAGCTACGGCTTCTTTGCCCTGTCGATGATTATTTCCATTATTTGTCTGTTTTTCTATATTTTATCGAATGTAAAAACCTTCAAAAAACATAACGAAAAAACCATAAAAGAACTAACCATTGTAAGCGAAATGTCCCTTACAGTCGGTTTGTTGGCGCTTACCATAGGAAACTTTTTGGGTGGAATATGGGCAAATGAAAGTTGGGGTAGATATTGGTCTTGGGATCCTAAAGAAACTTGGGCGTTTATCTCGATTATCGTTTATGCTTTTGTGTTGCACATGCGCTTGGTTCCCGGATTGAGAGGAAGGTGGACGTATCATACAGTAACCTTATTTGCATTTAGCTCTATGATTATGACGTATTTTGGGGTGAATTATTACCTTTCCGGATTGCACTCTTATGCCGCGGGAGAGTCTATTCCTGTGCCACTTTGGGTATATTTGGGATTGGCGTTTATGATAACACTTAGTGCAGTATCTTATTACCGATACAAAGCTTTACATAAAAAAGCGAAACTTTATAAAGAAGAACGCACAGAGAAAGAACCTTAAAATATTTTATCAATTAAAGTTGAGCCGCCTCAAATTTTTGAAGCGGCTTTTTATAATCCGGTTATTAAAAACAATCTTTGGAAGTTGGCTGTGATTTTAAATAAAAATTAGTGAAAGTATTTTGTGGGTATTAAAAATTTTATATACCTTTATGATATCAAAATAATATCATTATGGAAAAAATTTCTAAACCTATTTCAGGTTATTTGGCACTGCTTATTAGTTTAGTTTTAATCTTCGGATCGGTGGGGCTTTTTATTTATGGTGGATCTAATGAAAATATTGCGGCTGTACTTTTGGGAGTTCTTAGTTTTATTTTCGGAGTTTTCTTTATGAAGGGACTTATGATTATTCAGCCCAATTACTCGCGAGTGCTTACTTTTTTCGGAAAATATGTAGGAAGTGTAAAAGCCAATGGATTGTTTTTTATCAATCCGCTGTATTCTTCTCGCAAAATAAGTTTGCGTTCCGAGAATTTCCAAAGTCAGATTCTCAAAGTAAACGATAAAATGGGAAATCCCATAGAAATCGCCGCTGTAATTGTTTGGAAAGTGGGCGAAACTTACAAAGCTGCTTTTGGTGTTCAGAATTATTTAGATTATGTAAGAACCCAAAGCGAAGCGGCTGTCCGACATTTGGCATATAGTTTCCCTTACGATAATCTGGAAGATGAAAATGCTGAAATCACCCTTCGCGACGGAGGAAATGAAGTAAATCATATTTTGGAAAAAGAACTTACAGATCGCTTGGAGCGCGCCGGAATTATAGTAGAAGAAGCCAGAATAAGTCATTTGGCTTATGCTTCGGAAATCGCGGGAGCTATGTTGCAAAGACAGCAAGCTACGGCGGTTGTGGCAGCTCGATTTAAAATTGTGGAAGGAGCCGTAAGCATGGTAGATCTCGCTTTGAAGCAATTGCAAAAAGAGGGAATTGTGGATTTAGACGATGAGAAAAAAGCCGCCATGGTAAGTAATTTAATGGTGGTGCTTTGTGGTGATAGAAATGCACAACCCATTGTAAATACAGGAACGCTTTACAATTAAGAAGGTTCTTCAATAATTTTTTAAACCAATAATTTTGAACAGCAAAAAGAGTTTTGCACTTCGAATTGATGAGGAAACCTATAAAGCGCTCGAAAAATGGGCGGCAGATGAATTTAGAAGTGTAAACGGGCAAATAGAATATATCCTTCATAACGCCTTGAAGAAAGCGGGGCGCAAAGTAAAAACATCCGATTCTTCAGCGGATAAGAAAGAGAAAGATAAAAATTAAATTTCTTTTTTATAGAAAACATATTCCCCATTTTCAAAACGGGCAAAAATATGTTGCAAGCCGTTGCTCACAATGATGTTTTCTGCATGAATTACAGAATTGTATCGCGCCACTTGCTCGAAATGTTCTTGCGACAAAGCAATTTCCGGCGCTTTACATTCTATTAAAAATTCGGGAACGGATTTGGAAAGTACCATCAAATCGATTCGTTTTAAAGTTTGGTGAAGTGCAATTTGTCTTTCGGTAATAAGGGAAGATTTTGCCCTGCCTTCCGAGATAAAATGCTGTATCCAATGCTGCCGAACCCATTCTTCCGGAGTGAGTAAAAGATAGTTTTTGCGCAAAACATCATAAATAAAAAACTTATCTTTGTCCTGCCTAAACTTAAATTCAAAGTTCTTTTTAAAATTGAGTCGCGGCAGTTCCATAGTATATGAAAGATTTAGAAAACATCTTCAAAAATATTAAAAATAAGGCATTCCAACCGATTTATTTTTTTCACGGGGAAGAACCTTATTACATCGATCTTGCCGTAGAAGCATTGGAAAATGAAGTTTTAACGGAAGACGAAAAAGCCTTCAACCAAACCGTGGTTTATGGCAAAGATACCACTTACGAACAAATTCTTGCTTTGGCGCGCCAGTTTCCCATGATGGGAGACAAGCAGGTAATTATTGTAAAAGAAGCGCAGGATTTAAGGCTTACAAAAGAAATGGAAGAAGCTTTATTGCACTATGTGGAAAATCCCGTAGAATCTACCATTTTGGTATTGGCTCACAAATATAAAAAGGTAGATACGCGAAAAAAATGGGCTAAAATTTTATCCAAAAATTCATGGTTGCATTTAAGCGAAGGCATAAAAGATTATCAATTGGCAGCTTGGATTCAAAACCAAATGAAGGCGTTCAATATTCAGTCGGCACCGGGAATTTCCCAATTGTTGGCAGAATATTTAGGAAACGATCTTTCCCGAATTTCAAACGAACTTAAAAAGCTTCAGCTGGTTTTAAAACCCAACGAAACTTTGGACGGTCAATTGGTAGAACTTCACATAGGCATCAGTAAAGATTACAACGTTTTCGAGTTACAAAAAGCCATAGGCGGAAAAGAAATGGATAGAGCCATGCGCATTGCTATTTTTATGGGAAAAAACATGAAAAACAATCCGCTTCCTATGGTGATCGGGGTTTTGTACAATTATTTTAGCAAAATCATTTTGTATCATACGGTGAAGAATTCTCCTTCGGCAACCATCACCAAAGTATTGGGAATTTCTCCTTATTTCGTAAACGAATATACGCACGCGGCTCATGCTTTTCCTTTAAAAGAAGCCACAAAAGTAATTTCCATTCTTCGCGAAATCGACTTGAAAGGAAAAGGCTTGGGAAGTCAAAATGTTGCAGATTCCGAACTGTTGGTAGAGTGTGTATTTAAAATTTTAAATGTTAAAAGTATAAAAGTCAGTCACTGATAATTTTCGTAAATTTGAAGTTTGAAATTAACCTCTTTAAAAAAGTAAAATAATCTTATGGAAAATATATTGGATTGTGTAATTATCGGATCTGGTCCGGCGGGTTTTACAGCAGCAATATACGCTGCAAGAGCAGATATGAAACCCGAATTGTACACAGGTTTAGAGCCCGGCGGGCAGCTAACCACCACCACAGAAGTAGAAAATTTTCCGGGCTATCCCGATGGAATTACAGGCCCCGAAATGATGATACAACTTCAAAAACAAGCAGAGCGATTCGATACCAAAGTTCATTATGAAATGGTAACCGCCGTAGAATTTTCCAAAGAAGTAGGCGGAATTCATAAAATCTTTGTGGGAAGCAAAGAAATATTGGCGCGCACCGTAATTATTTCTACCGGAGCCACCGCAAAATATTTAGGTTTAGAAGCCGAGGACAAATACAAAGGGGGAGGAGTTTCGGCTTGCGCTACTTGCGATGGATTCTTTTATAAAGGACAAGATGTAGTAGTGGTAGGCGGTGGAGATACTGCCGCAGAAGAGGCTACTTATTTGGCTAAAATTTGTAAAAAAGTTTATTTATTGGTTCGTCGCGATGAATTTAGAGCTTCCAAAGCCATGGTTCATCGGGTTTTAAATACGCCCAATATCGAAGTGAAATTTAACCACGAATTGATAGATATTGAAGGCGAAAATAATTTGGTAGAACGTGCAGTGATCATCAACAACCAAACGCAGGAAAAATCGAAAGTAGAAGTACAAGGTATTTTTATCGCCATAGGACATAAACCCAACACAGATATTTTCGAAAATCAATTGGATACAAATGAAAGCGGCTATTTGGTAACAGAAGGTAAAAGCACCAAAACCAATCTTCCCGGTGTATTTGCGGCAGGAGATGTTCAGGATCATATATATCGCCAGGCGATTACCGCTGCAGGAAGTGGTTGTATGGCAGCGATGGATGCTGAAAAATACCTGAGCAGTATAGAAGATATCGTTTCTGTAGAAACAAACTAAAACGAGATGAGCTCGGCGTTAAGTTTTTCTACATTTCTCTACATTTTTGTGGGCGGCGGTTTGGGAAGCGTTTTGCGCTATGCGGTTTCCTATTTTGCGAATAAGTATTTTCCTGCCTCGGGCTTTCCTTTGGGAACTTTTTTGGTAAACATAATCGGATGTCTCATGATAGGTTACTTGGCAGCTTATTATATGCGGGAAAATTCCATGATGAAATTCTTCTTGATTACGGGATTTTGCGGAGGGTTTACCACATTTTCCACCTTTTCGTTGGAGAATTACAATTTATGGTCCCAGGGCAATTACGGAATTTTGGCGCTTTATGTAGGGCTTAGTTTATTATTGGGCTTTGCGGCTGTGGTATTGGGCTTTTCCTTTGGAAGAAGTTAGAATTTACAAAATTGATTTTCAGAGAAATAAGGTTTTCTACAGAAAAATATATCTGTAAATATTGGGCATCAACAAAAATAGCAATATATTTGCACCACTCGAAATGAAAATTTCAAGGAGGAATGGCAGAGTGGTCGAATGCGGCGGTCTTGAAAACCGTTGAGGGTCACACCTCCGGGGGTTCGAATCCCTCTTCCTCCGCAGCAAAACGGAACTAAAATATATTTTAGTTCCGTTTTTTCTTTTTAAAGATTAAAAATCAAAACTTTTCAAGTTAAAATCAGTTCAATAGCTTTATGTGAAATTTAATTTGACAAGCATTTCGAGTTGGTCGAAAAAACCGTTTTTTAAGAAAAATATAATAAAATCTAAAACGCTGTAACCCGACAATTGCCGTAACTTTGCATCATAAAAATCAATTCAATGAAAAATTTAGAGGGAAAAGTAATCCTTGTAACGGGTTCTTCTAAAGGAATCGGTGCGGCAGTAGCGAAAAAATTGGCCAATGCAGGTGCAAAAGTAATCGTTAATTATGCCGGAAGTCAGGCCGAAGCCGAAGCGGTGGTAAACAGTATCAAAACCAACGGTGACGAAGCGATTGCCGTGCAAGCCGATGTGAGCAACCCCGAGCAAGTAAAAGTGTTGTTCGACCAAGCGATTGCAACATTCGGGCGCATCGACGTGTTGGTAAACAACGCCGGAATTATGATTACCAAACCGATTAAAGATACCACCGACGAAGATTTTACACGTCAGTTCGATATCAATGTTCGGGGTGTTTTCAACACACTTCGCGAAGCCTCGGAGAAATTGGCAGACAACGGAAGCATCATCAATTTTTCTACAACCGTAAACCGCTTGATGTTGCCTACTTATGGAACCTATGTCGCCACAAAAGCCGCCGTAGAACAATTGACACGTGTATTTTCTAAAGAAATCGGACGTGGAATCAATGTGAATTCTGTTTCGCCCGGACCCACAAATACCGAATTGTTCGTAAAAGGAAAACCGCAGGAAGTCATCAACCATTTAGCTTCTATGAATCCTTTCGGGCGTATCGGCGAACCCAATGATATTGCTGAAATAGTGGTGTTTTTGGCAAGTGATGCTGCAAAATGGATCAATGCGCAAAACATTGGTGCAAATGGCGGAATGGCGTAAAAGAAAGCTATTTTGTGGTAAGACTTAAAGTGTTTTGCGTTTTCACATAAATTTTCCCATGTCAGAGACGAGTGATTTTGGGCTTAAAATTCCCATTCGCCATAAGCACTTATTATAGTTTTCTTTTTGCCTATCCATTTGTGGGTAAGCTATTGGAATTTGTTGGTTTTTAAGCCCAATTAGGGCAATTTCCACTCTTGGGTACTTTTGCTATTTCTCTTTATTATGAGGTGGTTGGGTTGGATTTTAGAACCGGAAATAAAGATGGTAACAATAAAACTTGCTACTTTATACATCCTTCAAAATGGTATGTGTACACAAGTAGTAGAAAATTGTGATCCGTTAGGAGGTGCATTATGTACTTATGGAACTACTGGATTGTATGTACACAAGTTCAAGGATAGTGATACCTCTTGTATAGAAGTCTACAGAGATTGGTCATAAGTGAAAAAAAGGAGTGAATTCATTCACTCCTTTCTTATTTCAGATAGCATTCAAACCAATCGAAAACTTCTTTTGAAAGTCTTTCCTGATTTTCTGGTTTTATAAGAGAATGTCCTTCATCGTTAAAAATAATTAAACGTCCCGGTTTTTTTAATCTTCTCATAGCAGAATACATGAAAACACTCTGATACCAATTAACATTGGAGTCCAACTTCCCTGTCCATAATAGTAATGGGGTTTCCAATTTTTCCACATGGAAAAGAGGAGAATTCAATTGGTATTCTTTTTTCAAACTATAATAAGAATCACCCATCCTAAATTGTTGACTTTCTAGTCTCCATGCTTGGGCTCTTTCTAATTCCCACCAAATATCGTGATAGAAACTCACCAAATCAGTAGCCGCTGCTCCTGCCACCACCGCTTTAAATAAATTGGTTTGTGTTGAAATGAATGCTGCTTCGTATCCACCATAGGAAAATCCATATAAACCAAGTTTATTTCTATTTATGGAGGAATTAATCTCTGTAGCTTTATTCACGGCTGCTACAATGCATGCTAATGCTGAAAATCCAGGTTGCCCAATCTTATAGTCAATGTCTGGCAGTAGAATAAAATAGCCATTATGAATATATTTATAAATATTAAAATCATTTCTGTCAGTAGGTGGGAGATATTTATGAAAAACAACTGTGTTTTTTTCATAAGGCCAAACAATCATGGGGTATTGGACAGAAGAATTATATTCTGATGGGTAAATTAATATTCCATTTAAAGATTGAAAATCTTTTGTAGAATAAGAAAAAATCTCATAGTGTCCTAAATCGTACTTTTCCAATTCCGGATTCACTTCATGTATGAGATGTTTTTCCCTTGTTTCTAAGTCCAACCGATAAAATTTAGGTCCCTCATTGAATCGATTTTGACTGTAAATAACCGAATTCTGATTGAAATGATGAATATTTATTTTTCCTTCATACGAAATTAGGTGATCTAACCCCTTCTTTTGTCGCCAAATAGAAACCCCTGTTTTTAAATTTTCATCCCAGGTCTGCATGAGAATTGGTTTATTTAAATCACAACTTAACCCTACTCCTTTTACCAAGTTTTTCAAATTTTCTTTTTTATTCTTATTTGAATAAATTTGGTAAGTCGTATTGGCTTCTTTTGCTGAAGTAAGTCTTTTTTGGTGTTTTCCATCTATGCTTATTTGCCATATATCATGTTGATCGTGGAAAAGTATATACTTGTTGTCTATAGTCCAAAATGGTACTTCAACCAAATGTGTGTTTTTAATTCTTACCTTTCTTGAAATTGTCCAGTCAACATTTATTCCTTCTGTTAAATTTATATTTGTTTTTTCTATGATATTATATAACCACCAATTTTTATCTTTAAAGTAGCTGATATAATTTCCATTCGGAGAAATAGAAATAAAGCTAGGATCGACATAAAGATATTTAATAATTAGGTCTTTATTTCCTGTATTTAAATCAAGCATATATATATCAGCATAAGGATAATGTTCATATTTTGGTTCGTATTTTTTTTTATCAAATATCAAGGCAAAAGACATTTCTGGGTGGGCAAAAGAGGACGAATTAATTTCATCCTCAATCTTTATTATTTCATTAGATTCTGTTTTCCATAAACTTAAGAGTAAGCGCTTTTGATACTCATAGCTTTTTTCTCTCGGATAGATCCAGGTGTCGTCCGTATTCCATATTTGTAAATTCTCTTCTTTGCGGACTTTGTAATTTTCATTTTCCCTATAAAAGAAAACTTTCTTTCCATTTTTTGATATTTCTAAATACCAATCTCCAATTTTATAATGCGGAAATATTTTGTTTACAATCGAATCGGAAATAGATTTTTGAAGCCCCTTATTGTTTACAAAATATATTTGATTTTTATCATTTTCATCCTTTTTTAAATAGGTGAAAAATTTACCGGTATCACTCCATTTAATTTGTGAAAATTTGCAATTAAAACATTCATTTACAATTTCAAAATCCTTAAAGGGAAATATCTTAATAAGTTTTACTTTTTCCGTCGTAATTTTTGTCCCAATTATAATATCTTCCATTGGATTCCAGAAAAAATCACTTACATTCACTAGTTCCTCTTCCTTTTTCTCTGAAAAGTCTCTTAAAACCAAAGTTTTATGATTTTTAGTTTCTTTGATAAAGGCAAGAACATTTCCTTTATGATTAAATCCATACTTTTCCGATTGACCAAGAGAGCTAATGTTTCCATTTTCTAAATTCAGGATTTTAAGTTCAGAATCACTCGTTAAGAAAGCAACCAATTTGCTGTCTGTCGATATTTCGGCAGACAAGCAATTTCCTAGATTGAAACTTTTTAAACCTTTCGTGTTAGCCACTTTATATAAAATGGGCTTGTAATCAGAATGCTCAGAAATTAATACCCAATTTCCATCATTACTGGTCGATTTTATATAGGTGTTTTTACTCCAAAGTGAATCCAAAGAATCATCATATTTGAGCTTCTGGGCACAAAGTTGTGAGGAAATCATTCCCAGAATTAGTATTAACAAATAATATACTTTCATTTTTGAAATTTTAATATCCGGGATTTTGTGGTAGTAAATTCGGATTAAGTTCCAATTCATTTTGAGGGAGAGGAAGTAGGATATCAGTTTCTCTCCAATTAGATTTAATCGGAGAAAGGATTTCTTGTGCATTTCCCCACCTTTTTAAATCAAACCAACGATGTCCATGTTCACAAAATAATTCAGATTTTCTCTCTTGCACCAATATTGCATCTAAATTATCTGTTAGAGAAACGGAAGAAAGCCCAGCACGATTTCGAATTTGATTTATGTCGGTAGCGGCACCATTTAGATTACCTAATTTCAATCTAGCTTCAGCCCGTATTAAATATTGTTCAGAAAGCCTAAATACAATTGAATATTCCTTTGGAGAGTTATTAAGATCAAATCTTTTATATTTATTGCACATATACCAAGTTTGATCACCTTCATTTATTTCCCTGACCCAATATTGTTTTCTTAAATCACCGGTTTCAAAATCGAGCGCAATATGAGAACTCAATCCTATCATAAAAGGAGGTCCATACTCAAATATGAAATTGCCTGCCTCATGTGTTACCAAATTTTGTTGTTGAGATTTAAGCTGTAAGATGGCAGATGAGCTTTCAACTAAAAATTCTTCGCTTAGATCAGTTTCCAAATTATATAATTCTGTATTGTTTATAACTTCAGACGAATAATAATTTGCTTCTTGCCATTTTTCATTATAAAGAAATACCCTTGAAAGTAACGCACTTACCACATAGCGATTTGCTCGCACTCTTTCTCCTGATGGATATTCAGAATTTAATTTGGAGTGAGCATCCAATAAATCCTCAATTATTGTATTGTAAATTATGTCTTTGTTGGTTCTGCCCAAATTCATATTTATTTTATAATCTGTTGTGGTAGTATAAGGGATGTCCCCAAAAAGATTTGTCAAATAAAAATAAACCAGTGACCGAACAAAAATCGTTTCTCCCAATAGTTGGTTTTTAGTAGATTCAGTAATGTTATGTGAATTCTCTAAACCTTCTATAATTGCATTACATTGAAAAATTAGATTATAACTACTATTCCAAACTGAGGATAAAATATTATTTTCTGGCAGAATCTGATGAGTGTAAAAATATTCAATGTCATTTCCAGATTGTCCATAAAAATCAAGTTCATCTGTATAAAACCCCATTAAAATGGAAAGACCGTTCAGACGTCCGGTGATAAGAGTTTCATCACGTAGTTTCGTATAAAGAGTGGATACACTTGCATTTGCTGTGACTTCATCGTTAAAAACCAACTCTGGTGTTATTTCTCCGTTTGGTTCATCAACATCCAAAAAATCCTGACATCCAAAAAGGATTAGGAAAAGAATAGTGAAAAAGGCATAAATTGATTTTATTATATATTTTTTAATTGCTTTCATAATCTATCATTTTTTTTGATTAAAATTCAACTTTAGCTCCAATTAAAAGTCTTTTTAATGGCGGCAAGTAATCTGTGTTTCTTTCCGGGTCTCCACCTTTGAATTTGGTGAATGTGAGTAAATTTTGTCCCTGTAAAAACAACGTACAATTGATGTTATGGTCTATTTTTACTTTATATGAAATTGAGGCTGTTTTCAATCTAAGAAAAGAGGCATCGGAAATAACACCTGTGCTTGAGTTAAACCTCGAATGTGCAAGGAAAGCCTCATAATTCTTACCTGATGTAAGAGTTTGGTATTTTGCATTTGGATTGGCTTCACTCCAATTGTTTAAAACCCCAATGGGTTGATTGGATAAAGCACCAGCGTATTGAAAACGCCTGTATTCATTATAGGCTTGTTTTTTAATATATTGGAACATGAAATCTATGCTCCACCCCTTGTACTCAATAGAATTAGATAGGGAGCCCATCATTTTAGGAGATAAATCAGCTATGTATTGGTTATCGTAAGGTGGTGAGATGATACCGTCCCCATTATAATCTTCAAACTCAAAAACTCCGGTTTGTGGATTAATACCTGTATAATTAAAAAGTTTAGTAATATTCAAAGAATGGCCTATAGCAAATCTGTTGGCGTAAGTAGATTCTTCTAATCCATCAAAAGAAACCAATTCATTCTTTGAAAAAGTTAACGAGAGAATTGTTCTCCAATTAAAATTTGAGTTATTAATATTCAATGTCTGTAGATTAAATTCCCATCCTGTATTTTTGACAGTCGCATCGAGATTTGAATTTATGTAAGGGAATCCTGTTGTTCCGGGAAGTGGCATACCCAACAATAAATTATCTGAACGATTGTCATAATAAGCAGTTTCCAAATTAATTCGGTTTTTAAAGAAACTTAATTCCAGTGCGACTTCCGTTTTTTTGTTTTTTTCCCATCCATAATCAGGATTAAACAATCGTGTTGGTAAAATACCTATATTACCATCATAGGAAACATTTGAAACCGAAAATGTCCTTAGATATTGATAATCTCCTATTTGGTCATTTCCTGTTGTTCCGAAACTAGCCCGAAGCTTTCCAAAGTTTAGCCATGATATTTCTGTGAGAAAGTTCTCCTCTGAGAACACCCAGGCAGCTCCAATAGCGCCAAAGTTGGCAAATCTGTTATTTGAACCAAAACGACTTGAACCGTCTCTTCTCCCTGTAAGGTTAAAAATGTACTTGTTATCATAATTGTAATTCAATCTTGTATAACCAGCAATATAATTGTAATGGTTATTAAGGTCTCCCAAGATTGTAAGTTGACTTGCGCTAATTAATTGACCAATTAATAAATTACTTGGATAACCGATTGCAAGAATTTCCAATTGTTTATGATTTTGTTTTTCAAAAGTTCCTCCAATACTTAAGTTAATTTTTCCTTTGCCAAGTTGACGGAATACATCTAGTTGTGGTTCTATTATCCAAGACTCTCTTTGTCCATTACTATGAAATGAATTAGAGTTTTCACTTGTCAATCCATAGGCAGGATTGTGAATAGTGTGAGGTATAAGCCTAAGTTCATCTAAATCAGATATAGTATATCCTAGATTTGTTTTGAATTTAATGCCTTTTATAAGTTTAAAGGTCAATATTCCATTTGCAATCAAATTCCTTGATTTGTTTGAATAAGAACCTTTTAAAGATGCTAAGGGATTTGTCCAGGTAGAATTCTCCCAATTAAGTTCTCCGTTCACATCAAATAATTCTGGGGCATTTGGTGCAAGACTTAATGCAGTCCTAAAAGGATCAGAATCAGGTAGGTTATTGGAATCTAAACCATATTGAAAAGAAAAATGCATTCCAAAATTTTCATTTTTGGAATTGTGTGCAATATTTGCAAATACAGAAGTATTCTTATAATTGTAGCTCCCAGGAAATATAGTAGTTTCCTTCATGAACGAGCCACCTAAATTGAATTTGGTTTGTTGATTTCCACCAGAAACGGATATTCGTATATTTTGGTTTATTGCAGTACCTCCTGCCAACTCTTTCTGCCAATCTGTATATCTATTTTTGTCCCATGTTCCGTTGATATCATAAGCTGTTTCAGGGTATAAATTTATACCATCATTTTCAAATGCGTGTTTACGCATTTCCAAATACTGTTCAGTATTCAAAAGTTCCATGAATTTAGTAACAGATATGATAGAAGTGGAAGCATCAACTGAAAATTTGGTTTTGCCGGGCTTCCCTTTTTTTGTATTAATTAAAATCACACCATTTGCTCCTCTTGAACCATAAATAGCCGTGGCATCTGCATCTTTCAGAACTTCTATAGATTCAATGCTTTGGGCATCTAAAGTATTTAAAGGATTGATGTTAAATTGAGGTAAAATCTCCATAGATAGTCTATAACTTGACAAACTTTCCATACTATAAGGAACTCCATCGATGATATATAATGGTTCGTTTCCAGCATCTATACTATTTTGACCACGAATTCTAACTTTAAAACCTCCTCCTGCTATACCTGTAGTGGGTGTTACTTCTACTCCTGGGATTCTTCCTTCCAATGCTCCCAACACATTATTCACCGGTTGTTTCTCAATTTCTTCCGAAGTAATTCTATAAATGCTACCTGTCCTCTCTTTATCCTTAACTTGATAATATCCCGCATTGACCACCACTTCACTGATCTCGGTTATCGCCTCTGTCATTTTTATGGTAAAATTCAATTCATTGCCCACCATTTGTTCTAGAGTCTCATAAGCCGGGTAGGTAAAGACTAAGGTGTCTCCCCGAGAGGCTTCCAGGGTAAAAAAGCCGTTTTCATCCGTTAGGGTAGAAATGTCTGTCCCTTTTATGGTGACCACTACTCCTGAAATAGGCCCTTCGGCATCGGATACCGTTCCGGTAACGGGGTCTTGCTCTCGTAACACATTGGTTCGGGGAGGGGGAGGAGTGGTAGTAGTAGGAACTTGCTTCTTACGGGTTAGGATAATTTGCTTTTCTACAATAGAGTAATCTATCGGAGTGTCTTTAAATACTAGGTCCAGAAGCTGTTCCACCGTTGCGTTTTGAACTTTAACATGTACCTTACGCTGGGTATCTACTTCGTCGCTCAGGTACATAAAACGGTAAGGGGTTTCGTCTTCAATTCGATCGATAAGCTCCGACACCGGTTTATTTTCTAAGCTAAGTGTAATGCGCTGCTGTTGACCAAAAGTATAGGTCTGAGCCTGAATTAAAAAAGTTGCTATCAGAAAAACACATAGCTTTATTTTTAATATAGATTGATTGGGTATCCATCCGGAGTTTTTCTGTTTTGAAATATTTTTCATATTTTTAGATATTAGTTTGTGATTAACTTGTTGAATCGCATTTTACTGCCGGAAAATGCTCCAAACGTTTTCCGGTTTTCTTTTAAAATGCCTCTCATGTGTTGTAAAATTTTTTATTGATACATAGGCAATAGAATTAGTGAATAATAATTTGATCTTTTTCCCGAGTATAAGAAATTCCGAAGAGCTTAAAATAATCTAGAACTTTTTCTACTGAATCTTCCTTGAAACTCACACTAAACGCTTTCTTGGCCAATTCGTTGTTATGGTTAATAATCTTTACATTGTACCTGCGTTCCAGCATAACAAGGATGTTTTCAAAAGTGGTGTTCCGAAAAACCAGCTCTCCGTCTAGCCAAGCCGTATAGACACCTGTCACCACCGGGGATTTATACACCCGCTTGCCCTCCCGGTCGAAAGTTCCCATCTCACCGGGAGTAAGCGTAACGGGCGCGAATGAAGAAAAGTTCTTCGGGTGGTCCAGCAAGACAGCACCTTCGATTAACACGACATTTGAAGTTTTATTTTCCGGATAATTGGATACATTAAATTCTGTACCCAATACCTTTACATCCATATCGTCCGTATGCACGATAAAAGGATGGCTTTCGTTTCTACTCACATCAAAATAGGCCTCGCCCACCACTGTAACTTCCCGTAAAGGTTCGTTTTCTACAAAATGAACCGGGAAAGTAAGTGAGGTGCCTGCATTTAGATCAACAGTGGTACCATCTGATAAGACAATGCGAAAAGTTTTGCCGTATGGTACCCTCAGTGTATTATAGACCAGCTCCCCGGTATCCGAGGTAGCATTAAAAAACAATGTGGTTTTATTTTGCTCCGCTGTTCCCGATCCTGTATTAATTCGGCGTACCTGCATGGGATCTAATACCTGTACTTCTCCATGCTCATTAACCAAGGTAATCTGCTGACTATAGGGATCAAAGTCAGTAGAAGGATCCGTTAGAAAATAACGTAGAGAAATACCCAGTGAAAACAATAAAACAACTACCGCTGCTGCCCAATACCACTTACGCAAGTGGAGTACTTTTCCGCTTGCTTGTGATCGTCTTTTCATCCCGGCCTTAATTGCGGCCAATATTTCCCAATGCTCTTCATCGGTGAGCGTACCATCAGGTAATAGAGGTTTTACTACTTCATAATTCGGTAGTATATCTGCGGACACCTCAGGGTAATCTCGGAAAAAACGAATTAAGGTTAGTTTTTCTTCCTCTGTGCAGTTTCCCGCTATAAACTTTTGTAGTAATTTCCGTATGTAAGATTCGATTTCCAAAACAATTGTATTAGGTTTCTAGGAGTAATACAATTCTTAAGACCCGGCGGTCTAATCAAAAGACTTATTTTAACAAAATTTTAACAAAAAAAGTTTAGAGACTTGCCCATAGGAAAAAGAACAAGCCAAAAGAAACATCCCCATGTGTTTGCAAATATTGACGAACCTCTTGCATGGCGATGGACATATGCGTTTTTACAGTGCTGGTAGAGATATCCAGCTTCTGGGCAATTTCTTGGTATGAAAGTCCCTGCTCCCGTGCCAGCAGAAATACCTGACGTCGCTTTTCGGGAAGCAAATCAATAGCCTGTCGGGTAATGTGTTCATAATCTTTCCAGTCCAGCTCCTGTTGAACTCGGTCGTCTAAAAGATTGCCTGCATAATAAATCCGTTCACAAAGGCGACGATCTGCCGAGGCTTTCTTTAAAAAATTTAAAGCGATATTTCGGGCAATGGTAAATAAGTATCCCTGCAAAGGCTTATCTGCATCAATCTTCATTCTATTTGTCCATACCCGGAGGAACGTTTCTTGCACTGCCTCCTTTGCGAGTTCCCTGTCTTTAAGATATCCTAGGCAAAATCCCATTACAGGAGACACATACAAGTGATATACCCGATCGAAAGCGGTTTCATCTCCGGCTTTAAGATCGGTTAATAAATCTTTGCGGATATGTAAAGAATTATTTTCCATGGAAATATAAAATTACATAAAACTTCTCAGATATAATCAATAAATAATTGATAATCATAATTTTAATCCATGATGAGCTCCATCCGGATTGTAACTTAGGCTCTAAATAATTCCTTAACTCGCTGTACATTTTAAATAATACTAATGTTAATATTATTTATATTTTTATGAAAAATCACATTTTAATATATTAAACGGGTGTTAGAACCGTAATTTTACTATTATTCTCTTTTTAAAACTTTTAACAAAGTTGAATTATAGTTCCCGTACATATTAGAATGGACTTCCCAAAAATACATTAGACCTATACGAACAATACAATCTTCAAGGCTAAAAGGTCTAATCAAAAAACTTACTTTAACAAATTTTAACAAAAAATAAGAGTTACTCCCAAGCAACCCCGAAGCAACTCCCCATCAAACCCGTACATAGTCCGTATATAGTCCTATTTTTATTATCGGAGTATTATTTTAGATTAATGGGTGATTTGAATGACTTTATATTTGCAATAATAGGGCTAAATAATATGGAAAATTAACCCCTAGGCAACTCCCCATCAACCCCGTAGATACTCCGATGTTAGTCCTATTTTTATTATCGGAGTATTTTTTAGATTAATGGGTGATTTGAATGACTTAATATTTGTAATAATTAGGACTAAATAATATGGAAAATTCGGACTCTTAAGATGCTCCTAAGCAACTCCCCATCAAACCCGTAGATACTCCGATGTTAGTCCTATTTTTATTATCGGAATATTTTTTAGATTAATGGGTGATTTGAATGACCTTATATTTGTAATAATGATTACAATCATTCAATATCTGAATTTCTTCGTCCGAAGCAGTTGGAATAAAATTAAAATATTAATTTTGAGAACTTAAAAATAAAAAATGGTTTCGGGAATATTTGCAGTTTTAGACGATATTGCAACACTTATGGACGATGTGGCGGTGGCAAGTAAAATAGCTGCAAAAAAAACCGCAGGCATCTTGGGCGATGACCTTGCTGTAAATGCCGAAAAAGCCACAGGATTTCTTGCCTCTCGCGAAATTCCCGTTCTGTTGGCAATTACCAAAGGATCGCTGCTGAACAAACTTATCATCGTTCCTATTGTTTTATTGCTAAATACATTTTTGCCCATTGCCACAAAAATAGCGCTGATTATCGGGGGATTTTATTTGGCATTTGAAGGCATGGAAAAAATCATTCATTTCTTTTTCCATCAAAAGAAGGAAAAAAGCGAAGAGATAATCGAAGAAAAAACCGAAAACGGTCGCGATGCCGAGAAAGCAAAAATTCGTTCGGCAATACTTACCGATTTTATTCTTTCGGTAGAAATCGTTATCATTGCGCTCAGCACAGTACTCGAAGAACCTTTGGCAACACAAATCATCACGGTTTCCATTGTAGCTGTTTTGGCAACTATTGGAGTTTACGGAATAGTGGCCTTGATTGTGCGGATGGACGATGCCGGCTACAAACTTATTATAAAATCGCATAAAAAAGGATTTTTAAATGGACTGGGAAATATTTTGGTGAAATCTCTACCCATTATTATCAAAGCCTTAAGCGTTATCGGAACCATTGCGTTGATTTTGGTTTCGGGAGGGATTTTTGTTCATCAGGTAGATTATTTTCATCATCTTTTACCGAATGTTCCACCGGTTTTAAAGGAAATCGGTTTTGGATTAACAGCCGGAATTCTTACTTTCCTAATGGTAGAAGGCACAAAGAAAGTAATTTTAGCTTTTAAAAAATAAGAGCTGAATTTTTAGTCTTCTCTTTATCATTAATTTGTATTTTTGATTTATATAAACGTTCGGCATGACCAATAAAAAAAATCAAATCAGCGAGGTAAAAATCAAGCAGGTTTTCCTTATACTTTTTTTAACCTGCATGGTCGGGTTAATTGTTTATAATCTGTCGATGTTTATTCCGTCGCTTTTGGGGGCGCTCACTTTGTATGTGGTGACCAGAAGTTTTAATTTTTTCCTTCAGGATAAAAAGGGCTGGAAACCGGCTTTGTCTTCTCTTTTTATCATTTTCTTGTGTTTGGTGGTTCTCATTATTCCGCTGTATTTGCTGGGTGATGTTTTTTTGCAGCGCTTGGGCGATTCTAAACAATACATGGATAAATTCGATGTTTTTTTAAAGAAAATTCAGGAGTTTATTTTTTCGCAAACCAGTTTCGATGTTTTAAGCAAAGAGAATATTACCAAGATTCAGAATTTTGTTGCACAGATTTCTACCACAGCACTGAAAGGCACGTTCAATACGCTTACAGTAATTGCTTCTATGTTTTTTATGCTTTATTTTATGTTGGAGAAACCTCGGATTTTCGAGAAAAGAGTTTCTTCTGCAATGCCTTTCAAAAAAACAAATATTGAAATAATTGGCAATAAATTTATAAAACTGGTGATGGCGAATGCTGTTGGATTGCCTGTGGTAGCCATTGGGCAAGGATTGGTGGCGCTTTTGGGATATTATATTTTTGGTACGCCCAGCCCCATGTTGTTGTTTGCGTTTACAGCCATTTCATCCATGATTCCTATTGTGGGAGCAGCAATTATTTATGTTCCCGTAAGTCTTTTTATGATCGCCAACGGAGATACAGGAAATGGAATTGGAATTCTCATTTATTGCTTGGTTGTGGTGGGATTAACGGATAATGTGCTTCGTTTTACATTGTTAAAAAAGTTGGAAAATATTCATCCTTTAAATACGGTTTTTGGGATTATTTTAGGGGTAAATCTTTTCGGATTTATGGGACTTATTTTTGGACCTATTTTGGTTTCGATGACGATTCTTTTATTCCAAATTTATCGCGATGAGTTTTCCGAAAAACACCTGCCCAAACCTGAAATTCCCGATCCCGATCCCGAAATTCCAACAAACGATGTGGATTTAGAACCATAAATAATTAAGGAATCATAAAATGAGATTTGAATAACAGCTTGTTATATAATTTTATTATCTTCGAAACTTCAAAAAAAGATGGTTGAAAAATAAGTTGGGACTAAGAATTAGCGGTTGCTTTTTACTTTTGCTGTATCTTATCGGCATCAGTCCGTTGGTAATTGTTCACCATCACGAAGTTAATTCGGTTGCTTATCAGGAAGCGAAAGATTACGGAAAAAACGTTTTAGGTGAAAACGCTCCTTCCTGTACACACCAGGCTCACTTTTCCAAAGCACAAGAAAAATGTTGGATTTGCGACCATCATACGATGGCGCCCCAAATTCTTTTGGAAACGGAATTTTTCACCTTTCAACCCACTTTTTATAAAGAATACTATTTTTATCACCTTATTTTTCATACCCAATCCGTTGAGCATACTTTTAATAAAGGTCCTCCGACAGTTTAATTTTCTATATTTTTCTATTTTGCTTTTGTCCTGTTTTCGGGGTTAAGCTAAAGTCTTATGGAAAAACATTTTTAAAATCTAAAAGAGTCGGGAATATTTCTGCCCACTCATCATTTTATTATAAAAGAAAATTAAAAAAAGCATGAAAACTTTAAGTAAATACTTTTCCGTTGCCTTGTTAATGGTAAGTATGAGCGTTTTTGCACAATACAAAATTACCGGAACCATAAAGGATTCGCAGACGAATGCAAATCTAAAAGGTGTTTCCATTAATTTACCCGATTTAAAGCGAGGAGTGGTTTCGGACCAAAACGGAAATTACACTATATCGGATATTAAATCAGGAGATTATCTGATAAAAGCCGATCTCGATGGCTACAAAGCCTCCACATTTCATTTAGAATTAAATAAAGATACTATTGTCAATTTTTCTCTTGAACCTTCTGCCACCGAAATCGAAGAAATCGTAGTAACAGGAGTTAATCATTCCACCGAATTGAAAAGAACGCCTGTCGTTATCAAAGCGATCAATCAAGACACATTTAATCAAGAAAGTTCCACCAATTTAATCGACGCATTGAAATCGATTCCGGGTGTGAGCGACATCAGCACCGGTCCCGCAGTTTCCAAACCGATTATCCGCGGGTTGGGCTATAATCGGGTAATTACGCTGAACAATGGAGTAAAGCAGGAAGGACAACAATGGGGCGATGAACACGGAATAGAAATCGATGAATATTCCGTAGATCGCGTGGAAATTATAAAAGGTCCCGGAAGTTTAATGTACGGCTCCGATGGTATTGCAGGCGTTCTGAATTTTTTGCCGCCTCGTCCTCCTCATGAAGGGGAAATCAATACGCGTGTGGTGAACAATTACCAAAGCAACAATCAAATGTTTGGTTATTCTCTTTCCAATTCCGGAAATAAAAACGGCTTTCAGTGGTTGGGCAGATTATCCAATAAAAGCGCCGGAAATTACGAAAATAAATACGATGGAAAAGTATTTAATTCAGGGTTTAAAGAATGGGATGGCGATTTATCTTTAGGTTTAAATAAAAATTGGGGACATTCCATACTTACGGTGAGTAGTTACAATAATAAACTCGGCATTGTGGAAGGCGAAAGAGACGGGAATGGGAAATTTATTTATGAAGATACCAAAGGGAAAATAATGACCGCTACGCCGGATGATTTAAGTGGAAATAAAATTTGGGTTCCTTATCAGAAAATAAATCATTTAAGAGTGGCTTCCAACAATTATATTATTTTAAATCGAGGAAGTATTAATGCCGATTTCGGCTTTCAAAACAACCGAAGAAGAGAATTTGAAGAAGCCGAAGATCCCAATGCAGTAGGATTATATTTAGCTTTAAATACTTTTAATTATAATGTTCGTTATAATTTTCATAAGAAAAATAACTGGGAAACTTCCGTGGGAATTACCGGTTTGGTGCAGAGCAATCACAACAGAGGAAACGAGTTTTTAATTCCGGATTACAATATGTGGGATGTGGGAGGATTTGTTTATACCCAAAAAAGTTTCGATAGATTTACGCTGGCAGGAGGTTTTCGTATGGACAACCGAAGAATGGATGTAAAAGGATTGTATTTAAACGAAAACGAAGAACCTACCACACCTGATGATGAAAACAGCGAAGTGAAATTTTCTCCTTTTAAAAATAATTACAACGGATTTTCAGGAAGTATAGGTTTGTCTTATCAATTGAATCACCAATCTACACTTAAACTCAATTTATCCCGAGGTTTTCGCGCACCCAATATTGCCGAACTTGCTTCGAACGGAAAACACGAAGGAACTTTTCGATACGAAATAGGAAATCCGGATTTAAAATCAGAAAGCAGTCAGCAAATCGATTTGGCTTATTTTCTCAATTCCGATCACATTACTTTGGAAATCAGTCCGTTTGTAAATTTCATCCACAATTATTCTTTCTTGGAAAAATTAGCCGATGAAAAAGGCAATGAAATCCTAATGGAAGATGAAGATGGCGGCACGGTTCCGGCATTTGGATATCAATCGGGAAATGCCATGTTGTATGGAGGCGAGTTTTATCTCGACATTCACCCGCATCCTATAGATTGGCTGCACATTGAAAATTCTTTTTCTTATGTTCGTGGAATACAGAGAAATCAGCCGGAAGATAAAAAGAATCTTCCTTTTATTCCCGCACCTCATTATCGCGGTGGTGTAAAAGTTGAGTTTAACAATCTGGGCAACAATATTTCTAACTTTTACGTAAAGTTGAATGTGGATAGTTATTTTGCCCAAAATAAAGTTTACAGCGCTTACGGCACCGAAACACCAACACCGGGATATACTTTATTGAGCGCAGGTTTGGGAGGAAGTTTGAATATTTTTAATAAAAAAGATTTTTTAAGTTTTTATTTAAGTGCTGAAAATTTAGGAAATGTAGCTTATCAAAATCATCTTAGTCGATTAAAATATGCCGAAGAAAATCCACTTACCGGAAGAATGGGCGTGTTCGATATGGGACGAAATGTGAGCTTGAAATTTGTTTTTTCAATTTAAAAATTCATCACATTTATATTTCAAAAAGTTGGCTCATCCGCATTGCGGATGAGCCAACTTTATTTTTATTTACATTAATTTAAAAACTGAAATTTAGAATTTAATTTTCAACTTCGGGTTTTATTTTTTTCTGAAAGCGCTCCCAATCTGCCTGAGATTTTATTTTTTCGTAAGCTTTTGTGGCAAAAAGAATAAGATAGGGTTTAAATTCTTGTGCATCAAAGTAGCCGCGCAAATTGGTGATAGGCTCAAAATTTTCATCGAAAAAAACGGTTGAAGGATAAGAATAAATGGCCAGATATTGAGCAAATTCGTGGCGCGCACCTACTTTTCCTTCTACATAATTGGGATTGGAAAATTCGCGATCTTTAAATTCAAATTTATCATTTCCTTCCGCGTTGAATTTTACAGCGTAAAAATTCTCATTAATGTATTTTGATATTTCAGAATCTCCGTAAGTGTTTTTGTCCATTAATTTACAAGGACCACACCAGTCGGCATAAACATCCATTAAAACTTTTCTGGGTTCTTTTTCCATGGCGGTTTTTACTTCTTGCATCGTCATCCATTTTACTTGAGCATTTATCGTCCAGGTAAAAAGTAAAAAAAGTATTCCCAATATATTTCTCATAACCAATAAGAATTAGTTGACAAAGGTATTAAGAAATGTATGATTCTAACGAACCTCCTGCATTAACTTTTTAATAAACGGAGAGATAATAAGCAATAAAACTCCTGCAATTACGGCATAAACTCCGAGCTGTTTATAGCCTTCGGTATAGGTTAAAAGCGCATCGTAATTACTCGTTCCCGATTGAGTGGTTGCCATGCTGGCACCAATAATTCCCGCTACATATTGCCCGTAAGCCGATGCCAAAAACCACATTCCCATCATAATTCCCTGCAATTTGGAAGGGGATAATTTGGTCATAATCGACAAACCAATGGGAGAGAGGCACATTTCTCCCAAAGTGATGATGAATAAACCAATGGTAAACACTCGCAGCGAAGTGATTCCATCGGCGTTGGCGAAAAATTTTGTGGCGTAAATTACATAGTAAGCTATTCCCAAAAAGAGAAATCCTAAAGCGAATTTTACAATTGTGTTGGGTTCTATTTTTCTTTTTCCCAGCCAAATCCAAAGTAAACCTAACGGAACGGCCAATAGTAAAATAAAAAATGCGCCCGCCGAGTTATTTACTCCGTTCGGATTGAGGTTCAATAAATCTCGATTGAGGTTTTTAGCCGCAAATATGCTCAGCGATCCGCCGCTTTGTTCGTAAATTCCCCAAAATAAAATAGAGAAAATAATAAATACCAATGCTGCCCATAATTTTTTTCTTTCTTTTTTGGAAACTTTAGACATTTCGTAAAAGAAATAAATAAGAGTTAGCGGCCCGATGGTATTCATGAAATATTCCGTGTATTCGGGCTTCGCCACCATGGTCATAATAAGAGGAATAACGATTAATGAACCTATATATACCGCCCATTCCTGCCATTTTTTTATTTTTTTCGTAGGATTATCGGAAAGCGAATGTCCGGGTTGCAATCCTATCGGACCTAATTTTCTTCGGGTAAAAGCAAAATTGACTAAGCTGATAACCATTACAATCGCTGCCAATCCAAAAGCTACATTCCATCGGTCTTCTGCGGGGATGTAGGATGAAAACATATCGCCTTGTCCAATAGCCACACATAAGTAACCTCCGATAAGTGCTCCCAAGTTGATACCTGCATAAAAAAGTGTAAATCCTGCATCGCGTCGGTCGTCGCCGGCTTTGTATAATTTTCCTACCATAGTGGAAATATTAGGTTTGAAGAAACCGGTTCCGATAATGGTAAAAGACAATCCGAAGAAGAAATAGTCATGGGGATTTAAAGCTAAAATCATACTTCCGATAATCATTAAAATTCCACCCCAGAAAAGGGATTTTCTGAATCCTAAGATTTTGTCGGCAAATAAACCTCCGATAAAGGTAAAGGCATATACAAAAGCTTGTGTGGCAGCATATTGCAAGTTGGCTTTTTCTTCATTAAAAGCCATTTGCGAAATCATAAAAACCACCAACATACCGCGCATTCCGTAAAAACAGAAGCGCTCCCACATTTCCGAGAAGAAAAGATTCCAGATTTGCTTTGGGTATTTTCCTTTAAAATTCTGAATTTCTTCCAGACTGAGTTGTGAATATTCTGACATTTTTTATACAGATATTTATATCTTAAATTTTAATTAACGAATTCCGTGCATCAATTTTTTCAATACAGGATTGAGAACCATCACTACAATTCCTCCGATTACGGGAATAAGAGTGAAGATTAAAAAGAAATAGGAGAGGCTGTGTTCTTGCTGAATTTTATCTACCATTCCTCCTAAAGAGGCAGCAACTTTGTTACCAATGGCAATAGCCAAATACCACATTCCGAACATAAGGGCAATCATTCTTCCCGGCACCAATTTACTTACATAGGAAAGTCCTAAAGGAGATAAACAAAGTTCTCCCAATGTGTGAAGAAGATAAGCCAGTATTAACCAAATCATTCCTGTGCGAACCACACCGGCAGGCGTTCCTGCGGGGATAAAGCTTGCTCCGTAAGCCAATACTGCAAAGCCGGTGCCCATGATGATAAGTCCCAATCCGAATTTTACAGCTGCAGAAGGATTGTACTTGCTGTCCCACCATTTGGAGAATAAGGAAGCAAATGCAATAATGAAAAAGGAATTTAAAATACTAAACCAGGAAACGGTAATTTCCACTTCGCTGTCTTTCACTTTTGAAATTTCTCCTTTTACTATTTGGGAAGATAAATGGGCGTTTTTATAATCGTTGGCCAATTGTTGTGCTTCTTCGTTGTTCAAATATTCATATTTTCCCAATTCCAAATGCGCATATACGGTTTGTCCCAATTCCAATCCATCGCTGGAGCTTATGTTTAAAGTTTGGGCAACCGCTTTTTCTCCCGATTTTAGTGGGCGCGCTTCCGTAATAGGTTCGTATTCTGTTATTTTTTTACCATCTACCACATGTTCTACAGCTACCGCTTGGTAGGTTACATCATAAGATTTTGTTTTGTAATCTTGCGACAACATCCAAATAACAATTCCCCACATAACAGCAAAACAAATCGCCAATACAATATTACTTCCCGGTATTTTCTTAAAAGATTTTTTATTTAGTAAATATAAAACCCAAGTAATAATCAATAATGGAATTACGGTGAGTAAAGTATTTACGATATTAAAAATGATGGCGGCATTTCCGGTCATTACACGTTGGGTATAATCTCTTGCAAATAAAACCATAGAAGTGGCCGCTTGCTCGAAAGGAATAAAGAACAATACCGTGAAAAAAGCGAAAATGATAACGGCAATCATTCGGTCGCGAACTATTTTTTCGTATCTGAAAATTCTACCAAATACCAAAAACAGAAATAAAACCAGACCGATAAGTGTAACTACCAAAGGTCCGGGCAGAACATCTTTTGGAAATATAAATTCTGTGGGAAGCAGATGGATATTTCCAACTTTGGAAAGTGGATCGTCCAAAAGGTACAGCAAACCTATGGCGGAGGTAATTACAATAAGAATTTTGTCTATAAGCGTGAACTTATTTTTTTTGTGATTTCCGGATTCCAGTTCCTCTGCAATAGCTTGTTTTTGTTCTTTTGTAGGTCGATCTCCAACGTTACCAAAAAGAGGTTTTGCCAAGAGGAATTGTAGCGTTCCGAACATCATAAATATACCGGCCAAGCCAAATCCCCAAGACCATCCTACACGTTCTGCCAAATAGCCGCAAAGCATCATCCCGAAAAATGCTCCGGAATTTACTCCCATATAAAACAGGGTGTAAGCAGCATCTTTCTTCTCGGGAAGATATTGATACATCTGCGATATAATGGAGGTGATGTTGGGTTTAAAGAAACCTGTTCCAATCACAAGAAACGCCAATCCCAAGTAAAGAGAAGTTTCTGTTTCCATAGCCATGCAAGCATGTCCTAAAGTCATGATAACACATCCGAGCACAACAGCCCAGCGATATCCTAAAAATCTGTCGGCCAATATTCCCCCTACAATGGGAGTTAAATAAAGCAAACCTGCATAAGTTCCAAATAATGCACCTGCATTTTCGGAAGACCATTCCCAGCCGGGATTACTACCGATGGCGGCAATGGTTAAGAAGTTAATTAAAAGTACCCGCATCCCGTAGAAAGAAAATCTTTCCCACATTTCGGTAAAAAAGAGTACAAATAATCCCGCAGGATGTCCTAATACTTTGCTTTCAAAAAATTCCTGGTGCTTATTGGTAATTTCTGCAGACGCCATAATAAATGAGTTAGATTATATTTATAATAAATGGTTGATCTAAAAATATTCAAGGTTATAAAAAATCCTTTCCCCAAATTTAAAATATTTTCGGAGAAAGGAAGGTTAAATTATTTAATATTTAAAATATATGTTAATGAATACCGTGCATCATCTTTTTCAATTTAGGGGTAAGAAGAAGTAAAATAACTCCGGCGCCGGCAGGTAAAACGGCAAATATTCCAAAGAAATAAGCTATGGAATGTTCGGAACTGATTTTATCGATTAACCCGCCCGAAAATCCGGCAATTCCGTTGGCTATCGCCGAAGCAGTAAACCATAACCCGAAGATAAGTCCGGAAAGCTTGGCGGGAGATAATTTACTTACATAGGAAAGTCCCACAGGAGAAAGACACAATTCTCCGGTGGTATGGAAAAAGTAAGCAGCAACCAACCAGAACATACTTACAGATGCGGTTGCAGCGCCTTGTGGAATGTCCTTTGCACCATAAGCCAATACGGCAAATCCTAAACCTACCAATAAAAGCCCGAGAGCAAATTTAATGGGTCCGGAAGGATTCCATACTTTTTCCCAAAGCGTACTAAAACCGGAAGCCAAGGTAATGATGAAGAATGAGTTTAAAATCTGAAACCAAGAAGCCGCTACTTCAGTTTCTACAGTAGAGAATTCTCTGTTGATTTTCCAAAGTCCCAATGCCCAGATAATGATAAAAGAAATAGCGGTAAAAATAATGGTTGCCGGATATTTGGCATAAATTTCCTTTCCTAATTTATAAAGTACAAAGGACACTATCAACATGGGGAAAACCGTAAGGATGGAATCTACCCATTTAAATGTAGCGCCTGCCGATCCGGTAAGCACCCGCTGGGTATAATCTTTTGCAAAAATACTCATGGAACCGCCCGCTTGTTCAAAAGCCAAAAAGAAAAAGATGCTAAAGAACATGAAAACACCTACAACTACTAATCTATCTCTTCTTACTTTTGCAGGGATTTTTTCATCCTCTTCTTCAATATGTTTTTCTACGTTTTCAACATGTTCTTTATGTGTCTCTCCGATTGTACCAAAATAATGTGTGGCAAAATAAAATTGCAACATCCCGAACAGCATGAAGATACCGGCCAAACCAAAGCCATAGTGCCATCCGATTTTTTCTCCGATATATCCACAAAGTAGCATTCCCAAGAAAGCTCCGGCATTAATACCCATGTAGAAAATGGTATATCCGGCATCTTTTTTAGAACTACTATCGGGGTACAATTGTCCCACCATAGAAGAAATATTGGGTTTAAATAATCCGTTTCCTAATATTAACAATCCTAAACCGATATAAAAGAAAAATGAGTTTAGTAACTCCAATGCCATAGCTGCATGCCCTAAAGTCATAATTAAAGCACCCAAAACAATGGCTTTTTTATATCCTGTAATTTTGTCGGCAATCATTCCTCCGATAAGGGGAGTAAAATAAACCAACATGGTATAAACTCCGTACAGCTGCATTGCGTCTTCACGGGTCCATTCCCAACCTCCTGTAGAGATTTGGCTTACCAGAAACAGAACCAATAAGGCTCGCATTCCATAGTAGCTGAATCGTTCCCACATTTCTGTGAAAAATAATATAAATAATCCCGCAGGATGTCCCATAACCATCTTGTTATCAACTCCTTTTTTCGAGAGGTGAAGTACTAGCTGTGGATCTTTTTCTTTGCTCATAGAGAATATATTAAAGTTCTGATTATTATTTTAATTTTTTATTTCGTTTTCAAATTTGCCAAATCATAATCGAAATATGATTATAAATATTGAAACAAACAAATATAGTTTTTTTTTAAGAAAGTAGAAATTACCCCAAAACCAATAAAAAATCCCCTCTCCGAAAGGAAAGGGGATAATAAAGTTTATTTTCTTCTAATTATTTATTTTGTGGAATTTCTTGTGCAGAATATAAATCTCCGTTGGAAGTATATATTTTAAACTTAGCTTCGTAGCCTTCCGGAAGGTAAAGAACAACGGGCATTTTTCCATTATAATCCATTAAATGTCCTTTAGAGAATACAAATTGATGAATTTTCTCCGAATCGTTGCAAGCCATCATAGTAGATGGAGTAGCACCATTGGTTTGGAATGTAAGATACTGGTAGCCCCAACCTTTTAAATCGTGGGTGGAAAATTCACCCGACAATCCATAATGATTACAAGTATCGGTTTCCATATATTTTCCTACTACAATTTCAATTTTCTTGCTCGAATCTTTTTCGGAATGAGGAACTTCAATAACCACTTTTTTCATCCCTTTTTCCGGTTTTGGAAAAATACTGACATCTACTTTTTGTATGCTTTGCGCCATTCCTAAAATGCCAAAACCTAAAGACATGCTGAGAATAATTTTTTTAAACATTTATTTTTATTTTTTTGGTTGAAGGACAATTATCATACCAAAACTTTATATATGTTTAAATTAATTAGAATCTGCCATCAATTCTTCTTTCTTCGAATTGTAAAGCTTGTATTCCAGATATTTAAAGGAATTTCTCGGGATAATGGTTACCCATCTTTTATGTTTTAAAAACCATTGATTTTGCGGGCTCATAATTCCTTTGGTAAGATAAGCGGCAACAAAAGGATGGGCATGAAGATATAATTTTCCTTTTTCGCTTTTCAGGAAACTCCCGATGCGTTCTTCCATTCTTTTCACGGTAACCACCGGCGGATCGATTTCTCCTTCTGTTTTGTTTGGGTTTTCTTCGCTGGTTTCTATGTGTTTTTCGGGTCTTACTCTTTGTCGGGTAATTTGTATAAGTCCGAATTTGCTGGGAGGTAAAATCTTATGCCGTGCTTTATCTCTTTGCATTTCCGTTTTCAAATGCTGGTAAAGTTCCTTTCTGTGAGCCGAATTTACCATATCGATAAAATCTACCACAATAATTCCGCCCATATCGCGAAGTCTCAGTTGGCGGGCAATTTCCGTTGCAGCCATTTTATTTACCGTTAAAGCGTGGGTTTTATTCGATTGTGCAGAGGAAATGTTGTTGCCCGAATTTACATCGATTACATGGAGTGCTTCGGTGTGTTCTATTACCAAATAAGCCCCTTTGGAATTGGGAATATTTACATGTTTTCCGAAGGAATGTTTTAGAAGTTGGTCGATATTGTAATGCTCAAATAAAGGAATGTGAGAATCGTAAAAATGTACAATATCTTTTCGCTCAGGAGCAATAATTTCCAAGTATTTCTTCATGTCGTTCACCATTTGCTCATCGTCGCAAATGATGTTTACAAAATCTTGATTGAAGTTGTCTCGCAATATGGCAGAGGCTTTATCTTCCTCCCGAAGTACTTTGGAGGGGATTTTATTTTTGCGAATATTTTTAAAGCAGCTTTCCCATTTTTCTATCAAATGGTTCATGTCGGCGTGCAACTCGGCTACTTTTTTATTTTCGGCTACGGTTCGGATGATGACTCCGAAGCCTTCCGGGCGGATACTTTCGATTAAAGTTTTAAGGCGTTTTTTCTCTTCAGGATTGGTTATTTTTTTAGAAACGGCCACATTTTCGTCAAAAGGAATAAGAACCAAATATCTTCCGGTAAGGGATATTTGCGTGGAAATTCGCGGTCCTTTTGTGGAAATAGGTTCTTTGGTGATTTGAAGTAAAACACTTTGTCCTTTCTCGAGAACTTTGTCGATAGTTCCGTCTTTTGAAATTTCTTTTTGCTTTTCGAAATTTTTCAGGCTGGGAGTCGATTGTTTTTTGGAAATAGTGTCCTTTACAAATTTTTGATAGGAATGAATTTGTGGACCTAAATCCAAATAATGTAAAAATGCGTCTTTCTCGTATCCGATATTCACAAAAGCAGCGTTCAGGTTGGGAGCAAGTTTTTTAATTTTTCCTAAGAAAAGATCTCCTACCACGAATTTTTTATGTTGTCCTGCCTGGTGTAATTCGAACAACCGGCCGTCTTCCAAAAGTGCTATTTGCGAAATATCCGTTTCATCATCATGCGAAATGATTAATTCTTTCTTCATACTTTATAAAGTAGGTTTCGTCTAAAAAAATATAGTCAGTGAAAGTTACTAAAAATAAATCACTGACTATATTATATTTTGTAAAAAAATTCGAAAAAGATTATTTTTTGTTCTTGTGTCTATTTCTTCTACTTCTTTTCTTTCTCTTGTGGGTAGCTACCTTATGTCTTTTTCTTTTTTTTCCGCTTGGCATAGTATTAAAAGTTTTGGTTAATGAAATTATTTGTCTTCTACTTTGACTCTGTCTTTTACTTTATCAGCAAACATTTTCGAAGGTTTAAACGCCGGAATGTTGTGCGCAGGAATTTGGATAGCAGTGTTTTTTGAAATGTTCCTTCCAGTTTTTGCTGCTCTTGTTTTAATGATGAAAGAACCAAAACCACGTAAATACACATTATCATTGTTGTAAAGAGAGTTTTTAATCTCTTGCATAAAAGCTTCAATCACTTTCTGTGTATCATTCTTTTCTACTCCTAGTTTATTCGAAATGGAGTTTACTAATTCAGCTTTTGTCATTTTTATATTTTTGTTTTTATTTTTGGACTGCAAAGATAATAGAATTTTTTTAGAAAAAATAGTAAAAGACCTTATTTTGTGAAACTTACCTCTAAAATTTTAAACTGGTATAAATTTAACCAAAGACCCTTGCCTTGGCGAGAATCGAAAAACCCATACCATATTTGGATATCGGAAATTATTCTTCAGCAAACCAGAGTGGCGCAAGGAACTTCTTATTATCTCAATTTCATTTTGCGGTTTAGCAATGTAAACGAATTGGCACAAGCGCAAATAGATGATGTAATGCAGCATTGGAAAGGATTGGGATATTATTCCCGAGCAATAAATCTCCACAAAGCTGCCGAACAGATTGTACATGATTTTAACGGAAAATTTCCCACGACTTCAAAAGAACTTGTAAAACTTTCCGGAATAGGACCTTATACCGCTGCGGCAATTGCAAGTATATGTTTTGGAGAAGAAATAGCCGCCATCGATGGGAATTATTACCGAGTTTTTTCCAGAATTTTTGCAGATGATTTTGATATTTCTTCGCCCAAAGCTTACAAGTATTTTAAAGAATTAACACAAGATTTGGTAGATGAAAATCATCCGGGAGATTTCAACCAAGCTGTTATGGATTTGGGCGCCACAATTTGCACGCCTAAAAATCCGCAATGTTCCATTTGTCCTATTCAAGCGGAATGTTTGGCTTTTCAAACCGGAAAAGTAAATGAGTTTCCTGTGAAAATAAAAAGAACCAAAGTGCTTCAATTTTCCTTGAAATATTATTTGGTAAAGAATGGTAATCAGTTTTTAATTCGGCGCCGGAACAAAGATTCCATTTGGAAGATGCTTTATGAATTTCCCACAGAAATTCCCTTGGAATGGGAAAATGAAACTATAAATCATAAAAAAGTTTCTCATAAATTAACCCACAGAGAATTGAAAATAGATTTTTATAAAGTAGAAATAAAAGATAAAAATGCCTTCGAGGAATTTGCCCGTCAAAAGCATTTTGAAATTGTAGATAAAAAATCTTCGCATAAAAAATCCTTTCCCAAACCTTTGGAGAAAATAATAGATTTGTGGATAGAAAATTGATTTAAACTTTTAGTGGGCGATAAGTTCTTCCACCGGTTGAATGCTTACCACACCATTGGCTTCTACTTTTTCCAAACGGATTTTTTCGATTTTATTGATACTTTCCGCCTCGAAAGGTTTTTGAACTCTCACATAATTTTCGGTGTAGCCAAACATCATTCCATCCCGATTTTCGTGTTCCCACAAAACGGAATGTTCGCTGCCCAACTGAGAATGATAAAAAGCCATTTTCTTTTTTTCGGAGAGAATTCTCAACATTTTATTTCGGCGTTTTCTCTCTTTTGTGGGAACGCTGCCTTCCATTTCTGCGGCTTCTGTATTTTTTCTTTCAGAATAGGTGAAAACATGCAGATAAGAAATAGGAAGCTCGTTTAGGAAATTATATGTTTTTAAAAATTCTTCTTTTGTTTCGCCCGGAAAACCAACAATTACATCTACGCCAATACAAGCGTGGGGCATTAATTCGCGAATTCTTTCTACCCGACTTTTATAAAGAGGAGTAAGGTAGCGCCTTTTCATTTTCTTTAAAATTTCATCGCTTCCCGATTGTAAAGGAATATGAAAATGAGGAACAAAACTTGTGCTTTCCGAAACCAGTTGAATAATTTCGTCTTTTAATAAATTAGGTTCTATGGACGAAATTCTTATTCGCTCGATACCTTCTACTTTGTCCAATTCGGTTACCAAATCGGAGAAAGTGTGTTCGTGTTTTTTATTGCCCATTTCTCCTTTTCCGTAATCGCCTACATTTACTCCTGTTAAAACGATTTCTTTAATATCCTGAGCTGCAATTTCTCGAGCTTTTACAAGAACATTTTCTAAAGTATCCGAACGCGAAATTCCACGAGCTAAAGGAATGGTGCAATAAGTACATTTATAATCGCAACCATCCTGAACTTTTAAAAAAGCTCTTGTTCTGTCGCCAATGGAATAAGATCCGATAAAAATATTGGCATCTTCAATTTCGCAAGAGTGGATGGCCGCCTGAGCATCTGCTTTTTTCAAATCTTCCAAATAGCTGGGAATATTGAATTTTTCAGTAGCGCCCAAAACCAAATCTACCCCTTCAATTTGTGAAATTTCCTCAGGTTTTAGCTGTGCATAGCATCCGATAACCACCACCAAACCTTTGGGATTTGCTCGCTGTGCGCGGTGTACAATGGTTTTACATTCTTTATCTGCAGTATCTGTAACGGAACAAGTGTTGATCACATATACATCTGCCGCTTCACTAAAAGGAACTTTTTCATATCCTGCTTCTTTTAATTGGCGTGCAATAGTAGAGGTTTCTGCAAAATTTAATTTACAGCCCAAAGTGTGAAAAGCAGCAGTTTTATTGGGATAATTCATAATCCTATTTTATAGGATGCAAATTTACAAAATTAGAATGTATGTTTCTTTTCAAGATGTTTTTTATCAGTTTTAAAAAAGTAAAAAGCAGTTAGAAATAAAACTTTTTTAAGGTTTAAATTTCCATAATGAGAAAAATATTTGAAAGCGTCCCACATTTTCCTTACTTTTGAAGCATGGAAAATTTTGTAGTATCTGCAAGGAAATATCGCCCGTTGGATTTCGATTCGGTGGTCGGTCAATCGCATGTTACAGATACTTTACAACAAGCCATAGATAGTAATAAACTGCCTCAGGCATTGCTTTTTTGTGGACCTCGCGGAGTAGGAAAAACAACTTGTGCGCGGATTTTGGCTCGCAAGATTAATGAAAAAACGGGAGGAAATGAAGATTCCGATTTTTCCTTTAATATATATGAGTTGGATGCTGCTTCCAATAACGGAGTGAACGAAATGCGCGAGTTGATAGACCAAGTGCGCTTTGCTCCTCAGGTGGGAAAATACAAAGTTTATATTATAGACGAGGTGCACATGCTTTCTACGGCGGCTTTCAATGCTTTTCTAAAAACATTGGAAGAACCTCCGGCTCATGCCATTTTTATTCTTGCTACCACCGAAAAGCACAAAATAATTCCTACGATTCTCTCCCGATGCCAGATTTATGATTTCAAGAGAATCCAAATTCAGGATATCCAAAATTATTTGAAGGGAATTGCAGAAAAAGAAAAGGTAGAATACGAAGACGATGCGCTTTTTCTTATTGCTCAAAAAGCAGATGGAGCTCTCCGGGATGCGCTTTCTATTTTCGATCGTTTGGTAACATTTACCCAGAAAAATATTACGCTTGCCAAAGCGGCAGAAATTCTGAATGTTTTAGATTACGATTATTATTTAGAAATTGTAGATTTAGCCAAAAAAGGAGATATTCCGGGAATACTTTCTAAGTTTAATGAAATTATAAATAAAGGTTTCGACGCTCATATTTTTATCGCCGGATTGGGAAGCCATTTTCGCGATTTGATGATGGCGCAAAATCCCAATACAATCGACTTAATAGAGGTGGGAGAAAAAACCAAAAAGAAATACATTCAGCAATCTAAAGATTGGTTGCCACAGGAATTGGTAGATGCTGTGGAAATCTGCAACTTGGCAGACATTAACTATAAAAGCTCTCAAAATCAACGTTTAACGATTGAAATTGCACTTATGCAATTATCGTCCATTTCCACTTCCCGAGATTCTAAAAAAAAAAGTTTAAAATCTTAATTCCGCCTTCCAAGATTCAACAAAAATCGGAAGCAAAAAAGGAGGAAATTTCTTTATCTTCTGAAAAGAAGGAAGATAAACCTGTGCGAATTTCGGAGCCGAAAGTCGAAATTTATAAAAGAAATACTGAAGAAACTATTGATGAAGTTTCCGAATTCAGCATTTCGAATTGGATGAATAAGAAGGAAAACAAGAAGGAAGTAAAAGAAGAAGATAAAGAAAACTTGCCCCAAGAACATTTTTCTCAAATGGATGTGGAAAGGGAATGGGAGCTTTATTTGAAGGATTTACGCGAGAAAGATGCCGTTAAATATTCCGCTGTAAAAGTATGTAAACTGGAAAAGTTGGAGGAGGAAATAATTTTGGTGAAAGTTCCTTCAGGTTTGGCTAAATTGGAGTTCAAATCCATTCAAAAAGAATATTTGACCGTTTTACAAACCAAAGTGAACAACTTTCATATAAAAATAAAATACAAACAAGATGAAAGTTTAAAAAAAGAAGTAATAACCAAGAAGAAAATGTTTGATAAATTTGCAGAGAAAAATCCGGTTCTTTTGAAGCTGGATGATTTGATGAAATTCGATTTTTCATAGATATAGAAGTTAAATAATGAGTTTAGAAGAACTAAAACCCGATTGGATTTCGGAGTTTAATAATCCTCTGACAATTGCAGGACCTTGCAGTGCCGAGAGCGAAAGTCAAATGCTGGAAACCGCCAGAAGAATTAAAGAATCAGGTGCTGATATTCCCATCTTTAGAGCAGGAATATGGAAACCCAGAACCAAACCCAACAGTTTTGAAGGAGTAGGTGTAATCGGTTTGCACTGGCTGAAAAAAGTAAAAGAAGAATATGGTTTTAAAACCGCAACAGAAGTTGCCAATGCGCACCATGTTTTTGCAGCCTTGGAAGCCGATGTAGATATTCTTTGGTTGGGTGCAAGAACCACGGTAAATCCCTTTACCGTACAGGAAATAGCGGTAGCTTTAAAAGATACCAATAAACCCGTTTTGGTAAAAAATCCTGTCAATCCAGATTTGGCATTGTGGATAGGCGCTATGGAAAGACTTTTAAATCAAAATATTAAAAATTTAGGAGTGATTCACAGGGGGTTTTCTAATTATCAAAAAACCCAATATAGAAACGTTCCCAATTGGACTATTGCTTTGGATTTCAAGAAGAAATATCCCAATATTCCAATGATAATCGATCCTTCGCATATTTGCGGAAATAGAACAGGATTGGCATCCGTTGCCCAGGAAGCTTTAAACTGTGGTTATGAAGGCGTGATGATAGAAACTCATCCACAGCCCGACGATGCTTGGAGCGATGCCCAGCAACAAATAACACCGGAAGAATTAGCAACTCTTTTAAAAAACCTCGAAACTCGAAGCAGAAGTATTTCCGGATATGAAGACGAAATGGGAAAACACCGTACCGAAATTAGCGATATAGATTTTCAATTGATTAATCTTTTGAATCAGAGAATGAAGATTTCCGAGAAAATTGGCACGCTGAAAAAAGACAATAATATTGCTATTTTTCAGCCCGATCGATGGAAAGTAATTGCAGAATATTCTGCGAAGAAAGCAGATGAAACCGGAATGAGCAGAGAATTTATCGAAAAAGTTTTCAATGCCATTCATGAAGAATCCATCGGGGTTCAGAATAAAATCATGATTCATAATAAATAATTTGAACGCGGGACTTATCATAAAATCCACCGGAAGTTGGTATCTGGTAAAAGACAAAAATTCCGGAGAGGTTTATGAAGCGAGGATTCGTGGAAAATTTAAATTGGAAAAAAGCCGACTGACAAATCCTTTGTCAGTCGGCGATTTTGTGAAATTTTCCCTTGAAAAAGATGGTGTGGCTTGGATTACCCATATAGAAACCCGCAAAAATTATCTTATCCGCAAGTCGGTAAATTTATCGAAACAAGCGCATATTATCGCCTCCAATATCGATGTGGCCTGCATTTTATTTACCCTGAAAAATCCCGAAACTTCTTTGGGTTTTTTAGATCGCTTTTTGGCTTGTTGCGAAGCTTACGATATTTCGCCTCTTATTTTATTCAACAAAGAGGATTTATTAAACGAAACGGAGCAACAGGAAGTACAAAATATAATTTCAGATTATCAGAAAATAGGATATTCTTCTTTAAAAATTTCTGCATTAGAAGGCGATCATATAGAGGATTTAAAATCCTTATTAAAGGATAAAACCACCGTTTTCTTCGGACATTCGGGAAGTGGAAAATCTACATTAATCAACGCGCTGCATCCCGATTTGGATTTAAAAACAGGAGAAATTTCCGAAACTCACCTAAAAGGCAAGCATACCACCACTTTTGCTCAAATGTTCTTTTGGCCATTTGGTGGCGCAGTTATCGATACTCCCGGTGTTCGCGAGTTTGGAATGATCGATTTAGAAAAAGAAGAAATTCAGCATTTTTTTCCGGAGATTTTTCAAAAAGCTCAGGAATGTAAATATTACAACTGCTTGCATATTAACGAGCCCAAATGTGCCGTACGAGCAGCGATAGAAGAAAAAGAAATCCTCAATACGCGCTACCAAACTTATCTTAAACTTTTGGAAGAAGCAGAATAACAGGCAAAAATTTAAGAAAAAAGCAGTAATTATTTAAATTATATAGAATTGTTGTATCTTTGCAACAAATTAAGAGTGGATGGCAAACCCTTTATTTTACGCTAAAATCCTTCTCTTCGGGGAATATGGACTGATAGAAGATTCGCAAGGATTGACTTTACCTTATAGTTTCTACAAAGGATGTTTGCAATTTTCCGAGTTGAAAACCGATTTTGAGAAAAAATCCAATCAACATCTTAAAAATTACATTGAATATTTAAAAAACCTTCAACTTCCTGAAGATTTCCGTTTAGATATTTCTTCTTTTGAAAAAGATATTGAAAAAGGAATGTTTTTCGATTCCAACATTCCGCAAGGTTACGGGGTAGGAAGTTCCGGTGCTTTGGTAGCTGCGGTTTTCGAAAGATATTCTATAAAAAAACACGCTCCGGAAACGATAGGAAAAAGCGAATTAAAAGCACTTCGCGAGATTTTCGGAAAGTTAGAATCTTATTTTCACGGCACCAGTTCGGGAATAGATCCGTTGATTTGTTATATGAATTTGCCCATTCTTATCGAAAGCAAAGAATCCATGGACAGAGCTTCTTTAACATTGGGACATGAAGGAAAAGGCGCTGTATTTTTGTTAGATTCCGGAACCGTAGGAGAAACAGGTCCTTTGATTCAGATATTTTTCGAAAAATTAAAAAACGAAGGTTTCCGCAAAACTTTAAAAGACGAATTTATCCGATACAATAACGCTTGTATCGATACTTTCCTGAAAAAAGAAATGAATCCTTTTTTCAAAAACCTGAAAAAACTTTCCCTTTGGGCTTTTGAAAACTTCCGCCCGATGATTCCCGAAAGTGTTTTTAAAGCGTGGAAAAAAGGTTTGGATACCAATGCTTACTATCTTAAATTGTGTGGTAGCGGTGGCGGAGGCTACATTTTAGGATTTACTCCCGATTATGAAAAGGCTTCCGAGATGTTGTCCGGTTTCCAAAAAGAGGTAATTTACCGATTTTAATTCTCATCTTCCCAAAAAAAGAAACGTTGTGAAAAACAGGTGGCTGTCCCGACTTTCGAAATTCGTTGGATTGCTGCTGGGCGCCAAGGTGTTTGTGGCTTTGTTGCTTATTTTCGCATTGTATGTATCCACCTTTTTTTTGTTCAACCAAGAAGAAAGTTTAAAAGCATTTGTTTTCGATTTTAAAGTTCATGCCATTGTATTTTGTAGTTTTTTAAGCATTCTAGCAGGCGGAATTATTAATCAGTTTTACGATCGGGATAAAGATCGCGTTTCGAAACCTTTTCGCACAAGAATACAAAGTTTTATCGCTCAGCGTTATTATTTGTATTTATATCTAAGCCTCAATTTAATTTCCCTTGGGGTGGCTTTATTTCTTTCCCTCAATATTTTCGTGTTTTTTCTGTTGTATCAGTTTTTAATGTGGTTTTATAGCCATAAACTGAGTAAAATAATGATAGTGAACAACCTCACTTTTGTTGGAATTACACTTTATCCTTTTTTTGGAATGTTGGTTTATTACAGAACTTTCTCGTTTTCTATATTTTTAATGTCTTTGTTTTTATTTTTACTGCTCCTTGCCATCGACATCAATAAAGATATTTTAACAAAAAATGCAGACAGAGCTTTTGGATACGAAACCATTTCCACTTATTTTTCCTCTAAAACCGGTCGGTGGACCACCATTATTTTACTTATACTCAATTTAGTGGTTTCGGCAGCTATAGTGCATTTTCGCGCGGTTCATAGCATGATGATGTATTATTATATAGTAGGAAGTTTTCTGCAGGTTTTGGTGATTTTTCTGTTGATGAAAGAAAGACATCTTTATACTTTCGCCTCCCTCAATATATTGCGGATATGGCTTTTTATCGGGATATTATCCATGTTGGCAGACGGGATTTTTTCCTATGTACAGTAACATTTTATAATTTAAAATAAAAGTAAATCTCTGATTTTTCATCGGTTATTGTACGCTCAACTCCTCGCGATTTTGTATTTTTGCGCAAATTATTAAGATGAACAGAGAAAATAGATTTTCCGGAAAAAACGATAAAGGTAAACCACGAAGTGGTAATTCAGGAGGAAGAAATAAGCAGAGAGGAAAAGACTTCGATACCAGAAAAAAATACGAAAAAGGAGATCGAAATCAAGACGATAGAAAAGGCGACAGAAAGAGAACCGACCGAAAATTTAAAAGCCCCGATGATTTTGTGCGCAACAGAAAGAGGGCAAAACTTCAGGAAAATGTAGAGAAGGAAACCATCCGCCTCAATAAATATATTGCCCATGCAGGAATTTGTAGTAGGAGAGAAGCAGATGAATTGATAGCACAAGGTTTGGTAGAAGTAAACGGAAAAGTAGTTACGGAAATGGGCTATCAGGTAAAAAGAACCGACAGAGTGGTTTTCGATGGACAAGGAATTACGCCCGAAAAAATGGTTTATGTTCTTTTAAACAAACCCAAAGGCTACATATCGACCACCAAGGATGAAAAAATGCGCAAAACCGTTTTAGATTTAGTAGCAAATGCATCTCCTTATCGCTTGTATCCCGTAGGAAGATTGGATCGCAGCACTACAGGAGTTTTGTTGCTGACCAACGATGGACGTTTAACGGAAAAATTGACGCATCCCGCTTTTGAAATAAGGAAAATTTATCACGTAGTTTTGGATAAAAAACTTACCAAAGCCGATTTAGAAACCATAAAAGAAGGAATATTTCTGGATGAAGGAGTGGCGAAAGTGGACAATATATCTTTTATCGAAGGAAGTCCCCGAAACGAAGTAGGCATAGAACTTCATATCGGTTGGAATCGCGTGGTAAGAAGAATTTTCCAAAAAATGGGTTATCAAGTCGAAAAATTAGACAGAGTTTCTTTTGCAGGATTAACCAAAAAATCTCTAAAGCGCGGTCATTGGCGGATTTTAGATCCTTTGGAAGTAAACAATCTCAAAAAGCTTTAATTTCAGGGGTTTTATTCTTTTAGAAAAAGCACAAAATAATTACCTTTGCCAAATCTTTAATCAAAAAAATTACATAGCATGCAACTGTGGAATACACTGAGTAAAGAGGAATTAAGGGAAAAATTAAAAGAGCAAGGTACCAAGTTTATTACTATATCTTTTTACCAATATGCTTCTATTCCCAATCCTCACATTTTTCGGGATCACCTTTATATCATGTGGTCCAAATTAGGAATCGTAGGAAGAACCTATGTCGCCAAAGAAGGAATTAATGCCCAAATTGGCGTTCCTGCCGATCGCTTCGAAGAATTTCGGGAAGATTTAAATCAAATTACTTTTCTGGAAAACATTCGCCTAAACATTGCGGTTGATGAATCGGAAGCCGAATTTCCTTTTTTAAAACTTAAAATAAAAGTTAGAAATAAAATCCTCGCCGATGGGTTAAACGACGAAACTTTCGACGTTACCAACAAAGGAAAGCACCTGAGCGCAGAAGAATTCAACCAACTTACCGATCAGGAAGACACCATTCTGATCGATATGCGAAACCATTACGAAACAGAAGTGGGATATTTTAAAGGAGCCATAACGCCCGATGTAGATACATTTCGCGAGTCGCTTCCCATTATCGAAGAAGATATTTTAAAAGGAAACGAAGATAAAAATATCGTGATGTATTGTACCGGAGGAATTCGTTGCGAAAAAGCTTCGGCGTGGTTTAAGCATCGCGGTTTTCCTCATGTACATCAGCTGGAAGGAGGAATTATAAAATACGCAAACGATTGTAAAGAAAAAGGAATTGAGAATAAATTTATCGGCAAAAACTTTGTTTTCGACGAACGTCGTGGCGAGCGTATTTCAGAAGATGTAATTGCAGTTTGCCACCAATGTGGAAAACCTTGCGACACCCACACCAATTGCGCCAACGAAGCCTGTCATTTGTTGTTTATACAATGCGATGAATGTCGTGAAAAAATGGACGGATGTTGCTCCGAAGAATGTAAAGAAATCTACAATCTTCCCATAGAAGAGCAACGCAAACTTCGCAAAGGAAAAGTGAGCAGCAATAATATATTTAAAAAAGGAAGATCCGAAAAGCTCTTGTTTAAAAAAGAAAAATCAAGATTCAATCATTTTCCTCAAACTTCCGACGCGGAGTAAACGCGATAACAAAAAACAAAATAGTCCCGAAATTTTCGGGGCTATTTTTGTTTTTTTAAAGAATTTAAGCCAAAATGCTCACATGATTAAGAATCATTTTATAAATCGAATTTTTTCCATTTTCGGGTTTTACGTTTACCGCGCGCGATCCATTAAAATGCAGGCAGGTAATAAATCCCAATTTCGCAGAATCGAGGCAAGTAGCTTCTACACAATAATCGAGTGCCAATCCGCAAACTTCTACCAACTCTATTTGTTTACTTTTCAAAAAATCTTCCAAATCCGTTTTTACCTTTCCGTAATTATCTTGGAAGGCACTGTAACTGTCGGCATCGGGATTGGTTCCTTTTCGTACAATGTGGGTTACTCTGTCCATTCTCAAATCTGGATGAAATTCTGCGCCCGGAGTTCCTTGTACACAATGGTCGGGCCACATATATTGAGGTGCGCCATCGAGAATAATGGTGTCGCCCACCTTCATTCCGTTGTTCGATGCGAAACTTTTATGGTTGGCAGGATGCCAATCTTGGGAGAGAATAATCTCATCGTAATTTCCATCCATCAAATCGTTTATATAGGGAATAATCTCATTAGAATTAGGGACTGCGAGAGCTCCGCCTTCACAAAAATCATTTTGTACATCTACTATAATGAGTGCTTTTTTCATAAGAATTATTTTGTTAGGCAAATTTATGGTAAATTTGAGAGACATACGAATGTATCATCATTTCTTTGGCGAATTATTCAAAGAAATTATTTGAAAAATTATGGGATTATTTAATATTTTTAAAACAGAAAAAAAAGAAACAAATTCCTTGTGGAAAGTAATTGAAAATGAGGAAGATTGGCAAGAAGCGGTTCGGAATTCATTTCAGTCGAAAGTGCTTGTATTTAAACATTCTACCCGATGTATGATCAGCCGAATGGTGTTAAATAATTTTGAAAAGGATTTAAGCAAAAGTCCTAAAGACGGTTATTTGTTTTATTATTTAGATTTATTGAAACACAGGGAAATTTCCAATGCCATTGCCGAGCAAATGGAAGTTACCCACCAAAGTCCGCAAATATTGGTTTTGGAAAAAGGAAAAAGTATTTATAACGCTTCACACAATAATATTCAATTAAAATTTCTGCCCTATGGAGAAAACATTCAAAAGTAATTTTGAAAAATATTTGGTAGAAACCTTCAAAATAGAACGCTCTGCAGTTGCAGAATGTGGAGATTTCGCAAGCATAAAAAATATTGAAAAAGGTCAAATATTGGTTCGTACGGGAGAGAGCAGTCGCAATTGGTTTTTTGTAGAAAAAGGATTGTTGCGACAGTATTTTATCGATAAAAGAGGGAAGGAGCATATTTTATATTTTGCGCCGGAAAATTGGCTGGTGGGCGACCGAAATAGCGCTTTTTTCAATCGACCAACGCAATACATTGTAGAAGCCATAGAAGATACCACAATTATGGTTCTCGACATCAATTTTGCAGTTCGCCTTAGCGAGAGATTCAACAGTGCCATTGTAGATTCCGATTTGTTGTTGCAGCGGCATATTTTGCAACTTCAAAAAAGAATTTCCTTGCTGCTTGGCGCCACGGCGGAAGAAAGATATATGGATTTCATCAGCACTTATCCCAATATGTTGCAGCGCGTTCCGCAATGGATGATTGCTTCTTATCTGGGAATAACACCCGAAAGTCTTTCGAGAGTAAGACGCGAATTGGCAAAGAAAAACTTTCTTATAGATTAAATTTAAAAACTAAAAGTAAAATGAATAATTCTCCTCACATTTTGTGGAAGGCAACAGAAGAAGAAAAAAAACAATCGAATATTTACCATTATTTGCAGTGGCTGCGAGATGAAAATGGAATGGATTTTAAAGATTATCAATCACTTTGGGAGTGGTCGGTGGAAAATACTTCCGATTTTTGGGAAAGCATTTGGAAATATTTTAAAATAAAATCTTATTCAAAATATTCACAGGTGCAATCTTCGGATAAAATGCCTTATACAAAATGGTTTCAGGGAGCTTCGCTCAATTATGCCGAGCATATATTCAGAAATAAAACCACAGATTATCCCGCCATTAATTTTTCTTCGGAAAGGCAGAAACCTACGGATATTTCATGGCAAGAATTGGAAGATAAAACCGCATCGCTTCAGGCTTTCTTAAAAAAAGAAAACATTGGAGAAGGCGATTGTGTAGCGGCTTATTTACCCAACATCCCCGAAGCGAGTATTGCTATGTTGGCCACCATTTCGGTGGGCGCTATTTGGAGTAGTTGCTCTCCCGATTTTGGAGCGGAAAGCGTTTTGGACAGATTTCGCCAAATTGAGCCTAAAATTTTAGTGGCAGTAGATGGTTATACTTACAGTGGAAAACCTTACGATCGCACGGAAGTGGTAAAAGAGTTAGAAGATTCTTTGCCTTCGGTAAAAAAAGTAATTTTTATCCCTTATCTTCATGAAGATTCTGTGGGCGAAGAAATTCCCGATAAAATGCTTTGGAAAGAAGTAATGGAAACTCCGCATGGAGATTTACAATTTACACCCGTTCCGTTTTCGCATCCCATTTGGGTTTTGTATTCTTCGGGAACAACGGGTTTGCCAAAAGCCATCACGCATTCACATGGGGGAATGTTGCTGGAGCATTTAAAATACCTTAATTTTCATAACGATGTAAAACGTGGCGAAAAATTCTTTTGGTTTTCCACCACCGGTTGGATGATGTGGAATTTTGTGCAGGCTTCTTTGTTGTGCGGTGCCACAATGGTTTTGTATGATGGAAATCCGGGTTATCCGAATTTAAATCGATTGTGGAAACTTTCCGAGGAAATAGGAATTCATCATTTCGGGACGAGCGCTCCTTATCTTTTGGCTTGTAAAAAGCAAAATTTATCTCCCGGAAAAGATTTTGATTTATCCAAACTCCGAAGTATAGGATCTACAGGTTCGCCTTTGCCTCCCGAAGGATTTGAATATGTTTATCATCAGATTAAAGAAAACGTTTGGCTTTGTTCCATGAGCGGCGGCACCGATATTTGTACTGCCTGGGTGGGAAGCTGTATTCTAAAACCTTTGTACGAAGGAGAAATTCAGTGCCGAACACTTGGGGTTTCCATGTATGCTTACGATGAAGAAGGCAATTCTGTAAAAGAAGAGGAAGGCGAAATGGTGATTACAAAGCCGCTTCCGTGTATGCCGATTTATTTCTGGGGCGATCGTGATTTCGAGAAATATAAATCCAGTTATTTCGATATGTATCCCGAAGTTTGGCGGCACGGAGATTGGATTGAAATTACAAAAGAAAATGGCGTGGTTATTTTTGGTCGTTCCGATGCCACACTCAACCGACAAGGGGTTCGTATAGGAACTTCCGAAATTTATAGGGCTTTGGAACCTTTGGAAGAAATAAAAGATTCGCTTATTGTGAATTTGGAAACTCCCGATGGTAAAAGTTTTATGCCTTTGTTTGTGGTATTGAAAAATCCGGGACAGCTGACAGAGGATTTAAAACAAAAAATAAAAACCACTTTGCGAAATGCTTATTCTCCGCGACATGTGCCCGAAGAAATTATCGAAGTTCCCGATTTGCCTTATACCATTAGCGGGAAAAAAATGGAAGCCCCGGTAAAGAAAATCCTGATGAAAAAGGCAAAAATAAGCGCTACACAAAAAGGTGCGATGAGAAATCCCGAGTCTTTAGATTTCTTTATAGATTACGCCAATAAGTGGAAAGCTTGATTTTTTGTTAAAATTAAAGAGAAAAGCTGGGCGGCGAAGAATGTTAGCTATAGTGTTTTTTTACTTGAATTTTGATTCTCTAAATGATTGAAGAATTTCAGAGCCAATTTCAGGTTTGCTATATAAAATATTAAAAGGTAGTATCTCACAAACTGTGTAAGTTGAAAAGTTATTCTGAAAAATTTTGAGCAATTACAAGCTCAAAAAATTTTTCGGGGATAACTTTTTTATTAACTTTAAATATTACATAGTTATGACAGACA